>Ga0315281_10000779_pt1 | contig 45921 bp, 38 predicted proteins | sample YL17G07_0_MG_FD_204540 | JGI IMG/M metagenome (GOLD analysis project Ga0315281, IMG submission 204540) | Sediment microbial communities from Yellowstone Lake, YNP, Wyoming, USA - YL17G07_0 | ecosystem: Environmental > Aquatic > Freshwater > Lake > Sediment | place: USA: Wyoming | collected...
AGGCATCGCAAAAAACTGGAAGCGATGATTAACAAAGACTTCCGTATCATAAGCAGTGTCCCTTCATTGATAGAAGCATTTTTCAGTTACGACCTTGCTATAACCGGAGGGGGGATAACCCCGTTTGAGGCAAATGCATCGGGTCTTCCATGTATAATTATTGCCAACGAACTCTTTGAGATACCGAACGGCTATTTGTTAAGCGAAGTCGGCTCATCGGTTTTTGCCGGGTATCATGAAAATATTAATAAAGAGTTATTTGGGATGGAATTTGATGTAGAAAGAATGAGCATTGCCGGTATGGATGCCATAAAACTAAATGGCGCTGAAAATGTGTACAGGCAGATACGGGAAGAACTATGAATAAAACAGTGGTGATACACCAGCCTGACTTTTTACCGTATCTTGGTTTTTTACACAGGTTTTTGAATGCTGAGTTATGGGTCATACTTGATAATGTTCAGTTTGTATGTGGTACGAATAAAAGTTGGACAAATAGGGATAAGATAAAAACGCCTAATGGGGAGAAATGGATTACGGTGGCTGTTCAAAATGCACCGAGAAAGTCTAAGATAAATGAGATTATCCTTTCCAAAACTGTGGATTGGCGGAACGGGAATCTCAATCTGATAAGGGAGAACTATAAAAAAGCCCCCTTTTTTAACGAGATATTTCCGTATCTCATGAGCCTCTATAGTTATGACTGTGAAAGGCTTGTTGACTATAATATGAGATCTATTGATATGCTTCTGGAATTGTATGATGTCAAGATAGATAGGGTGATTGCCAGTACACTTACCCCTACGGGGAAAAGTAATGAATTACTTGTAGATATTCTTAAGAAGGTCGGAGCTACAAGATATCTTTCCGGCATTGGGGCCAAAGGCTATTACGATCCAGTACCTTTTGAAAAAGCCAGTATTGAGATAATATGGCAGGATTTCAAGCATCCCTCATATTCTCAACTTTTCGGAGAATTCATTCCGTATTTAAGTTGTATAGATATGCTTTTCAATTGTGGTATTAAAAAATCGCGAGAAATATTAAGGGGATGCTTATGAATATCTTAGCTATTGGAGCACACTTTGATGACATTGAACTGGGATGCGGAGGGACATTGGCAAAACATGTTGCTAATGGAGATAAGGTTTACGCCTATGTAGCGACTGTGTCCGGCTTTATGAATGCGGAAAACCAAGTCGTGCGGGGTAATGAGATCGCCATTGAAGAGGGACGAAATGCAATGGAAATACTAGGTGTAGAACTAACCTGTGGCTATTTTCGTACACTAGAAATTGAGTTTACAGAGTCCCTAAACTCGCAGATTATACGTATCGTAGAAGACAAGAGGATAGAAAAAGTCTATACACACTGGGTCGGTGATATACATCACGACCACCAAGCTGTAGCACGGGCCTCATTGCATTCGTGCAGGCACGTTACGAGGATGCTTATGTACAGAAGTAACTGGTATCATTCCAATCTTGACTTCAGGGGTGCTTTTTATGTTGATATAACAAATTATCTTGATAAAAAGATTGAGTCAATTCGGGCACACAAATCTGAGAATGAAAGGACAAATGAGAAGTGGATAAGTTTCTTCAATAATGAGGCTGAGAATGCAGGACAGCGTATCGGAGTAAAATATGCCGAGGTATTTGAGCTTGTTAAATGGTTAGAGGACTAAATGATAGCGATGAGTATTCCAACAAGAGAATTCTTATGGGAAAAAAATGAACTTAAAATGCTAACAATAGAATACCTTGAGCAATTATTGTCAGTACATTGGTTAAGACCGGAGACTGCGTTGTGGAGGATATTTGACTGTTTATTAATGCATGATTGTAATCTTGCTGGTCAGTCAATAGACTTGGGTTGCGGTGATGGCACTCTCAGTTACATTATGGCCGGTGGTAAAATAGGTAATTTTGATGCCTATACCCATTTGACATCGCTACAATCATTTAACCAGGGAGCAGATATATATAATACTAAGGTCAGTCCTGATTACATACCCGATATAGATGATACTCATTTAAGGGGTAGCTATTTCTACGGTGTGGATCATAAGGAGGGGCTCATTAGTAAGGCAGGAAGGTTTTCAAGCTTTTATCAAAATACAATGGTACATGATATAAACAATAGATTGCCTTTTGATGACGGATATTTTAGTAACGCATTCTCAAACGTCCTTTATTGGCTTGATGATCTCAATAAAGTTTTGGCCGACTGGAACAGGATATTAAGTGATTCTGGTAAATTAATGATATTTGTTCCTAATAAAAACTTTAAAGAAAAGGCCTGGCTTTATTATTCGGCACCTCATGAAGGTCGTAAAAGATATTATAATTTTTTTGATAGAAATTACAACAGTCTAATTAAACACTGTTACTCTCATGATGAATGGGAAGAACTGTTTGTGCGGAACGGGTTCAAAGTTATAAGGCATGTTAAGTATTTAACGGATATTGTTATGGAGGTCTGGAATATAGGGACAAGACCTATATCCCCATTACTTATTAATATGGCAGAGAACTTGATACCTGCAAAAAGGAAAGAGATTAAGACCGAATGGATAGAGTATTTCAAGTCTTTCTTTTTACCCATTGTCTTAGGTGAACTTGGGAAGAATCCCAGGGAAGGCGAGTACGCTTTTCACTTTTATATATTGGAAAAAACACATGATGATGGTAGGTACCATTGAGGCGAGAATGGGGTCGATCAGGACGCCAGGAAAGACACTTGCTGAAATATATGACAGCGTATCACTTCTTGGAGTTGTTTATAAAAGATTTAAATTATGTAAAAACATTGACGATGTTTATGTGGCAACAACGGTAGAGGTGCAAGATGACCCGATAGCGCACTGGTGCGAGAAGAATGATGTGAAACATTACCGCGGTTCAGAAGACGATGTCCTGGACCGTGTGACTAAAACAGCCCTTCAGGGAAAGGCGGATGCAATTGTTCAGATGGGAGCCGATTCTGCATGCCTTGATTTTGAACTCATAGACAACCTTGTTACTATCTACAAGCATGGAGACTATGACTATGTATGTAATGACCTTCAACTTACGTATCCTATCGGGATATATGGTCATGTTGTTAGTGTCTCTAAGCTCGTTGAGTTAAACAATAAGCAGGATTTGAGCCTCCATGATAGAGAAGACGTTGTAAGATATATATGGGAGCATCCGGATACCTACAGAATATTTAATATAACCGCTCCGCCAGAATTTGCCTTCCCGCAATTGAGGTTTACTGTGGATTATCCGGAGGATATGCAGTTGGCCATTGAGATATACTCACACTTTAACCGTTTTGACTTTACGACCAGCGACCTCGTTGAGCTTTATCAAAAGAAGCCTGAGATATTTGAAAAGACAAAAAATCTTGTCCAGAAATCTGCACCATTCATAAAGGTTTTATCTGATGGATAAGCAGTTGTCTGTTGCAATAATAGGCGCCGGGAGGATTGCCGGCGGATACGATATGGATAAGATAGATGGAGACCCAGGCACCTATACCCATGCCGGGGCATATAAGAAAGACGGAAGATTCCTTCTTAAAAAGATATGTGATACCGATGCCGAAAGGGCAGGATTGTTCTTAAAACAATGGGATGTGGAGACCGCAATAACAGACCTGAATGAAATATATAGTGATTATCATGATGTGGTTAGTGTATGTACCCCAGACGCAACTCATTTTGAAATTGTTTCAAATATCATCAAACACAAGGCTGCAAAGACTCTATTTGTAGAGAAGCCACTTGCCTTGTGCGAAGATGAGATGTTGGAGATAATACGCTGTACCGGAGAAAATGATATTAATGTTGTAGTGAATTTTCAGAGAAGGTTTGACGAGTCTCATGAGCGTCTGAGGAAGATTGTTGAAGATGAATCGGGCAAGCTCCTTGCAGTGAATGCCTACTATATCAAAGGCCTAGAGCATATTGGGATTACAGTTATTGATACCATTACTTACCTCTGTGGAGTTCCAAGGTCTGTTTATGCCTATAACAGGGTCTTCAACAGGCAGGTTAATGATTATACATACGAATTTATCCTTTTCTTTGATTCATATAATGTGACAGTAAAGACGATAGATACAGAATTGGCCGAATATAACTATCATATCTTTGAGATAGACATGCTTTTTTCTGATAAGAGGATTACCGTTAATGATAATTCCAGAACAATTGAGACAAGGGTTGTTGGCAATTATGCCTATTCAGGAGTAAGGGCTTTGGATGACAGGCATCCTGTGTATGAAGAATCAGGGTACAGGCTTTCGATGTTGAATGTAGTAGATTATATCTATGATATTTCTATAGGAAGTAAAGATCATACTAAAAATACCCCGGAGCATTCTTACCTTAACATGTCTGTTTTAAAAGCCGTTAAGTTGTCGTATGAAAAAAATAGTAAAGTAGAGGTCTGGAGATAGTATGGAAAAGATAAGGAGTAAACCGTTTCCACCGTATAATCCTATCGGAGAAGAAGAAAGAGTTGCAGCTTCTGAGGTTGTGAAGACAGGTCTGCTGTCTGATTATATTGGAAGAGACTGTGAGAAGTTCCTTGGAGGCAGATACGTCCGTGAATTCGAAAAAAGATGGGCCGATTATCACCATGTGAAGCATGCTGTATCATTTAATACGGCAACCTCCGCCATTATTGCAGCAATTGGGGCATCGGGGATCCTCCCAGGTGACGAGGTAGTTGTTGTCGCATACAGTATGTGTATATCGGCCACAGCCCCGCTTTTTTATGATGCCGTTCCGGTATTTGCAGATATCGAATCTGATTACTTCTGTATGGATCCAAAGAATCTTGAAGAGAAGATTACTCCACGGACCAAAGCGATATTATCTGTTGACCTGTTTGGCCAATCTGCGGATATGGAAAAGATAAATGCAATCGCAAAGAAGCATGGGCTAAAGGTTATATGTGATTCATCACATGTTCCTGGGTGTGAATATAAAGACGGTTATGCGGGTACATTTGGAGATATCGGCGTATATAGTCTGAATCAGCATAAGATAATACATTGCGGAGAGGGTGGTGTAGCAGTTACAAACGATGACGACATGGCTCTGAGGCTTCAATTGCTAAGAAACCACGGTGAGGCGGTTGTGGGGGATATGAAATATAACAGGCTCACAAATATGCTTGGAGGGAATTTTAGAATGCCTGAAATGGAGGCAGCCATAGCAATTGAGCAATTAAAAAAACTTCCCAGCTTAGTAAGGAAAAGAAGGGCATTGGCCGAGTATCTCACCGAAAACTTATCAAAAGTAGAATTCCTGACTCCGCCACAGATAAGGGCTGATTGCAGTCATGTTTATTATCTTTATCCCATTAAATATCACGAGGGTATTTCCGGTATTTCAAGAGAGCGATATGTAAATAACATTAATGAGCTTGGTATCCCGTTATATAGACTTGCTGCAGGTTATATAAAACCGCTTTATCTTGAGCCGATCTTTGCAGAAAGGGATCAGTTCAAAGGCGGTTTCCCTTATAGCCTCCTTCCTGAACACGAAAGGCCTGTTTACAAAAAGGGAATTTGCCCCGTTACCGAAAGATTTTATGAAAAGGAACTTCTAGTCACATCATATAATTATCCACCGCTTACTAAAAAAGATATGGACGATATTGTGAAAGTCTTCACCATGGCGGCAACCATGAAATTAACGAGATAACGCTCTCTTTTTAACGGCAGTGAGACACATGGAAATGGTTACGGCATTTTAAATTTGAACCAGCGCAAAGTTAATTGCGAATAGTAGGCGAAAAATGCAAATTTTAATTCTGCTCATCCCTCACAGTACTCGCCATGACAAGGGGATGTCGAAAGGGTTTTCAAGTGCAAATTTTCCATTGGGCGTTGCCTATGTGGTGGCGGCGATACGGAAAAAATTTCCAGAAGCAGAAATTCGAATTGCACCGTTTGACCTTTTGCAGATAGATACTGAGGAAGAGGTTCAGAGGGAATTAAATATTATCGCAAAAGAATTTGCGCCGGATTTTGTCTTGTTTGGCGGGATGATTACCCGTTACCACTACATCGTTACGCTCAGCCGGATTGTTAAGAAATTGTTTCCTGATGCTGTCCAAATTCTTGGTGGGGGGGCGGCAACATGGGGTTCCTATCTTTTTGTGAACGAGGCTCCAATAGATTTTCTGACTATTGGCGAAGCGGAAGAAACCATAATTTCAATCCTTACCGGAAACCATGAAAATGTTTCTGGTATTCTTCCGCTGGCAAGAGGATATTCTTTCGTTGAAAAGCAGATCGTTAGTAATGTTGACGCCATACCCATTCCGAGTCACACGGATTTCTTAGTGAAGGAGTATCTCAATATACAAAAAAGACTTACTGGCTGGAGAACAATGCCCATCGTCGCCAGCAGAGGCTGCCCGTTTCTTTGTCATTTTTGTAGCCCATCGACAAATCGGTTACGGGTGCGCAGTGTCGATAATGTTATTCAAGAAATGAAATTCTTGAAAAGTAACTACGGCGCAGATTCAATCTATTTCTGGGATGAGTTGCAGTTCGTAAGAAAGACCTGGTTTGAAGACTTGTGCCGCCAGATAATTTCAAAAGAGCTTAATCTGAAATGGGTTTTTGTAACGCGTGCTACGTTAATCAGAGAAAAGGATATACCGCTTCTGAAATTTGCCCGTGAGGCTGGCTGTGTTCGTGTCGCTGTAGGCATTGAATCCGGCAGCGAAACGATTCTGAAAGCCATGAATAAAAATACGAGTGTCCAGGAAATGGCGGACGCACTTCGAAGAGTCAGGATGGCAGGAATCAAGGCGACTGGATCAATGCTTCTTGGAACCCCCGGAGAAAATAAGAATACTATTCAAAGTAGCATTGATTTTGCAAACAAAAATCTTCTAGAAACATCATTTTATAACCTTATTCCTTTGCCCGGTGCTGAAGTATATGAGCGACATTGCAAGAGCAGGAACTTAATACCAGATGAAAAACAATATATGTACAAGGTATCATCTTCCGGGGGTGATGCTTCAAACATTATCATGAATCTGACTGAGATAGATGATGAAACTTACATTAGGGAAACAGCACGTGCGAATCAGTCTGTTAAGAAATTTGGCTTATGGAGTGCCGTCAGATACTATGGATTGTTGGATGGGGTAACCTATTCACTAAATCGTAAACTGGCGGCCATAAGAAGAAAACTGACGGGCCGTACTTTTGATACACCTTAGAGCTTGTCGGTCTTGCCACGTCATTTGTGTGATAAGTGGGGCGAGCGGGAAAACGCCCCCTCGACCACGGCGGCAATGAATGTGATGTAATAAAGCCTTTATCTATGAGATATAAATGAGCCTGAATTACCATCGGCAATACAATCTGGAAATCCGGAACTGGCTATTAAAAGTCTTTGAATATGCTGGCACCATATCAAAAGAGGAACTCGTCAACAGGGTTTGCCCTGTCTGCGGTTCTACTGGAAGCCGTTTTTTAGCCAATAACGATTTTTTTGATTATGTAAGTTGTTGTCATTGCACTCTTGTTTACATGAACCCTTCTTTCCCTGCGGATAGGGTTAATGAGGGGTTCAAAGGGGATGATGAGCTTGTCATGGAGTATTTTAATATCATCCTTAAGTATAAAACGGGGCTTCCCCCTCGACCTGATCCGTTGACGGATCATAAACTGAAGGATATTTATGCCGTCAAGCAATGGGGGAAGCTCCTGGACGTGGGCTGCTCCTTGGGTGATTTTTTGCACAAAGCGAAATACTTTTACGAGGTGGAGGGGGTAGAGGTGAATCCTTTGACACGGGCCGTGACCGGAAATTTTTTTAAGGTGCATGAGGATTATCTCTCCAACCTCGGACTGACGACGGAATACGACATTGTGACTCTGAACCAGATATTGTATGGGGTACCTGATCCCGTGACGCTGCTGAAGGATATTCACGCTGTATTAAGGGAGGATGGCATTCTGTATATTAACACTCCAAATGCCGATTCTTATGCAATGCAGTTATATAAGGGGCGGTGCAATCATCTTTACGGCTATACAACTCAAAATGTCTTTAACAGGTTGTCTCTGGAAAAGGCTGCGGAATTGACCGGGTTTAAGATAAAGTCCTTCAGGACGGAGTGGTTGGATATATATGTCACCGACATTCTTTTATTTCTTGATAAGCCTGAAGAGTTTATTCACAAGAAAAATCCCCAATTCGAGGGATATGAGAGCAGGATTAATATTGAAGAGGAGATGCATAAGAGATTAGATTACAAACTGGGGGAGAGGGGAAACTACTTGGTCGCCGTACTTGAAAAGGTATGAGAAGGGTATTGTTTTTCTCACCGGAACCTGGTGGCGCTGCAACCCTGACTCCGGTGATAAGATTGTTAGAGCAAGAAAAGGAATATGAAATAGTGGTGACTGGATACGGTCACGGACTTAAGAGGTTTCTGCAGAATGGAGTCAAATGTTTAGAAATAGGCAATATTGCTAAGGATGATATGGAAGTCATCGAAAGATATGAACCTGACTTCATCATAACGTCAGCCACGAGTCTTCCCCGATTCGATATGTCTGAAAAACACCTCTGGCATAATGCACGAAAGGCAGGGATTAAGACATTTGCTTTTATAGACCAGTGGCAAAATTATAAAATAAGGTTTAGTGGTACATCTGACGATGAGACACTATATTATCTGCCTGATTATATCAACTGCATAGACTCTACGGCCAGGACAGAGATGATATCGGAAGGTTTTAGTGAAAGTATCTTGTACCCACTTGGGCATCCATACTTGACGGAATTAAAGAATGCTTATGAAGCACTTAATCCTGAAGATATCTACAGAAAACTTAAGGTACAAAATAGACCGGTCGATCCAGAACGGACATTACTCTTTGTATCAGAGGCGATACGGGAACACTTTGGTACCGTACGTGGTTATGATCAATATCAGGTACTGGAATATTTTCTTGAAAATATCAGGAAGTCAGCCCCAGAGGCTTTGGTATTGGTTAAATTGCATCCCAAAGATGATATTAAAAACTTTGATGAAATAACTTCACAATTTAAAGATATAAATCCCATTTACTGTCAGGATGATTTGAGTTCTTTGGAGTGTTTACATGCATCAAACTATATATTTGGCATGACATCCATGATGCTTATAGAGGGGTTTATCCTGGGTAAGGTAATCGTTTCTTTGCAGCCGGGATTAAAAATTGAGGACCCACTTGTGTTGACCAGGAAAAGAAAGATACCGCTGCTTAAAGACCATGAGGAGTTTGATGTATTTGGTTTTTGTGCAGGGAATACTAATGATTTTAATATTAATTTTGACAAAGAAATATTTTTAAACTTTCTTGAAACGGTGATTAACTATTGATGAGGGTTAAAAATGGATCTCGATGATGTATTAGCTAAAAACAGATTATTGAAGAATATCCAAGCGGGTAAACGATGTTTTATTATAGGTAACGGTCCTTCGATAAAGACCCATGATATAACACCACTAAAGGAAGAAGTCACGATTGTAGTCAGCTCATTCTTTAGACACGATGATGCCAAGACAATCAATCCCAACTATTGGGTAATGGCCGATCCATATATCTGGGTAAAACCTGAAGAGTATTTTTTACCATCATTTCGATTTGCTTATGACAAAGGGATTACAACAAAACTCTTTATCCCTACCGGAGGCTTTCCCTTTTTCTCCAGTTTTCATTCGGGGCCGTTTATAGATATTCATTTTTTCCATTACGATCACTCAAAAACTATAGATACACTTATTGATTTTTCTGTCGGGATACCTCCTTATGGTCAGAATGTTGTGATTGTGAGCCTTATGCTAGCTCTGTATCTGGGTTGTAATCCTATATACTTTATAGGGTGTGATCATGATTTCATGAATTTCACTGAGGAAGAGTATGAAAATAATGTGGTGGATCACTTTTATTCAAATCCGAATCAGAATAAGTGTAGTGAACACTTGACATGGCAGCAGTGGTCTGCTGCGATGTCAAGGATGAGGTTTGAATATGAGCAGCTAAAGTCGTACGCGTCTCTATGGGGTTTTCATGTTTTCAACGCGACAAAAGGGGGATCTCTAGATATTTTTCCAAGGATTGGATATGAAACATTACTATTAAAACATACCAATAAATCCCTGACTGATAAGACGATAATAGATATCTCTGGAGTGTCTAACTCAATAGGCGGTGTAGTAATAAAGATGCTCAATTCCGGAGATAACAGCACTGCCCTTGTTTTGATTGACGAGGCTATTAGAAAAAACATTAACAAGCAAAACAGGGTTAAAGGACTCGAATACCTGAAGTCTATCTGTCTGTCCAGATTTTCCAGGTATGGCGAAGCCCTATTGTTTGCCAGACAGGATTATGAGTCCAACACTGCTAATAGAAATAAGTCGAAAGAACTTATATCTCAGTTGGAAAAGGTCTGTGGAGCTTGAAATGTAAATGAGTCATATTTGCCCCGATAAAGACACCGTCTTCGACTGCATAGAATACTATAAAGATCGGTCCCCTGGTGCCCTTTGTTGTTCTATTCGAGTTGAAGGGCAGTGGCTTTTTTATTCGAGAAGGGAATTTTGGGATTATGTATGTAACTATGCCGCAGTTTTCCAAAACTCGCTAAAAGAACAGACGCTGATACTTTTTGTCAAGAAGCTTGATATACATCTTCTTGCCGCCTATATCGGCGCAATGAAAGCTGGGCACCTTCCAGCACAGATAAGCCCATTGACTGCTAAGGTTCATAGTGCTGAATACAGAAAAAAGATCGAACATATCCATGATATAACCAAATTTGGTGCAGTCTTTACAGACTTTCAGAATATTGGAAACTATACTGATGTAGAGCGTGTTCAAATCTTCTCTCCAGAATCTTTAGATGAGTCCTTATATTTTCAGGTAGGAATAGTTTCAGAAGATGCCTTAATACAGTTTTCATCCGGTTCCACAGGACTTCAAAAAGGGGTGGTGCTTACTCACAAAGGTGTTGTTGCCCACATGAAGTCCTATGGAGAAACGCTGAGGCTGAGTGCTGATGATAAGATCGTATCCTGGCTCCCGTTGTATCATGATATGGGGCTTATAGCCTGTTACCTCATGCCTCTAATGTGTGGGATTCCGTTTTATCAGATGGATCCATTTGACTGGATCATGCAACCGGATTTACTTTTGAGGTTGATTGAAGAAAAGAGAGCTACCGTATGTTTTCTGCCTAATTTTGCATACCAGTTCCTGGTTAACAAGGGGAATGTTCATGATCTGAGTAGTATGCGATTATGGATCAATTGTTCTGAGCCTACGCGACTCCACAGTCATGAAAGATTTATGGACAAATTTCCGACAGTAAGAGAGGAGTCTTTAACCGTGTGCTATGCATTGGCTGAAAACACTTTTGCCGTTTCTCAAACCCTTCCCTGGCATAATAACTCTACACGGTTTAATGAAAAAAGAAATGTATTGTCTTGTGGTATCCCTATAAATGAAGTTGCAGTAAGAATATTTCCTTCTGAAAATCTTGGTGACGGTGAAATAGGTATCCGATCCCCTTTTCTGTTTAAGCGTTTTTTGGGGAGTGGACAGACACTGAGGGATGGTTTTTATTTGACTGGAGATATTGGGTTTATTGATGATAAGGGAGAGTTGTATATAACAGGGAGGAAGAAAGATGTCATTATTGTATGTGGTAAGAATATCTACCCACAGGATGTAGAGTTTGTGGTCTCAGAGGTGAATGGTATCTATCCCGGTAGAGTAACGGTATTTGGTGTCTGGGATGAACAGGTCGGAAGCGAAGGCTTGATAGTGTTAGCTGAATGTAAAGAGAAGGCGGATACAATAAAATTAAAGATGCTAATTCAGAAAGCAGTTCAGGAAGAAATCGGCATCGTTCCAAAAAGGGTAGAGATACTGAAACATATGTCGTTAGTCAAGACAAGTAGCGGAAAGATATCGCGCGCAAGGAATAAAGAAATTTATTTGGCAAAGGAGTTTGATTCTCTATGATTTTTGCCGGGAACAGCAACATAACTTGTTTCAGGCAGTATGGTCTTGGATCGGCTGTAAAAGAATCGCTGGAGGTTCATTGGGTGGGCGCCCTCCAGATTGATTACTTTTATAATAACCATCCTGCAGGCACAAAGGTGAGAAACCTTTTTTTAAAGGAGAAAGGATGGAAATTTCTTAGTATTGGTGTGCATGATATTTTTCAACTGTGTCATCATTATTCTACAAGCAGGTTTGAAGAGGAATTGAAGGCCAAGTTAGACCTTTACAAGCGTATTTTCTCCGAATTCAAAGGTCCCGGTAAATTTGCCTGGCTTGTATTTCCTCAACCACTGCATCAGGTTTCGTTCAAGAATATGACAGGAAATGATATTTTTGTGGTATCGAATCGTTTTAATAATGCGGTTGAGTCCTGGTGCAAAGAACAGAATATCGCCGTCATTAATCCCCTTTCAATGCTTCTTGGTGCTGATGGAGTGCCGCTAAAGGAATATCTTCAGAAGGATGGCATTCATCTCAACCTCAAAGGTGCGAGAACATTTCTGGATGCGGCGGAGAAGCTATCGGGGACTTCAATCTCACTTAAGCCGAAGGTTGAATTATTTGAGCCTCAATCTGAGGTTGAGTCGTTTTGCTCGTTACTGCTTGATGAACTCCAGATTCCCTTCAAGGAGAGTATCTCTGTTGATGATTTCAAAAAAGGAATGCTCGATTTCGTCACAAAATTGTTAAATGAAAGAGGTATTAGTATTGCAGTAGAACCCAAGACTCCCATTGTATCTTCAGGCCTCCTCGACTCGCTTGATCTGGTAAATATGTATACCTATGCGGCAGAATTGATGGAAACCGATATCCCTTTTGATCTAAATTTTAGAGATTTTGATACAATTGAAGAGATCGGTAATTCTTTTTTTAAGAGAAAAAAAGAAACCAAGAGAGATACCGACCGTAAAACCCTTACCCAGTCAGACTTTTTTCTTTCCCTTCGTGGTAACTACGAGGATGTCGCACAACAAAACAGCATTTTATGCGCTGATGCCATGATTGGGGATATGGACGACAGGTTATTCACTTCTATGCTTGAAACGGTCTCCACAGTAGGAGGCCATGATGGCTCTTATGGTGTTGTACTCTTTTGGATGGCTCTGAACTATGGCAAGAGGGAGAATTATACAAAGGCACTTGAGCTTATAGAACAGTCGGAATACTGTGGAAGAAGATTTCCGTTTATAAGTTCCAGAATAGAACGGTACAAAAATGAATGGAACAAAATGCTTAAAAACGCGAGGTTCAATTCTACCCCGATTTGGGAACTTCCGGTTGATGAGTCTGTGCTTTCTGTCCAGGAATTTGACCAACCAACAGATATTTGTAATCTTAAAGCCGAACAAGCAATACAAGATGGTAAAACACAGGAAGCAAAAGAATTATTATCAAAAATCCTTAATCAGCTACCAGACAATATAAAAGCGCTTAATAATCTTGCCGTTGTTGAAATCCTTGAAAAGAATTGGGATGCGGCAGCAGAAACCCTAAGAAAGGTTTTGTATCTTGACCCTTCCAACATGGTCGCGCTGGAAAATACGAAGCAACTGGAAAGACACCTTGTTTTATACAAGGCAGTTTTAGAAGCAGAAAAATTAATTGGACAAAAGCAATATACTGAAGCAGGTGAGATACTGGAAAAGGTTTTAGACATTGACGAGAATCACATTGATGCTTTGAACAATATTGCCATAATCAAGATTGCAAAAAACGATTTACCCGGAGCTCAAAAGGCGTTAGATGGGGTATTGCAAATAGATTCAGCAAACAAAATAGCTATTGGTAATGTTGAGTGTATAAGAAAACAAATTAAAATATCCAATCCCGATAGGCAAGAAGGATATACTTCCTATGATGACAAAACGTTTCACGAATATTTGAATCCTAAAATTACCGTTATTACCGTATGTTTGAATTCGGCAACGACTATTGAAAGATCAATAAAGAGCGTATTATCTCAAACGTATAAAAATATCGAGCATATTTTCGTTGATGGCGGCTCAGTAGACGGTACTCTGGACGTAATAAGGAAATATGATAAACATGTAACTCATATTATAAGCGAGAAAGATAACGGTATTTATGATGCAATGAATAAAGGATTGCGTCTGGCGAAGGGGATGATAGTATACTTTTTGAATACAGATGATTTATTATATGACGAAAGTGTTTTTGAAACCGTAGTAAAAATATTTCAGAGGTTTCCTCTTGCTGACGTAGTTTACGGAAATGCGAAATTGGTTTACGAAAATGGGGAAAATGCTGATGCTGTTTATCCCAACAACCTTGATTGGAATCATTTTAGAGACAGAAGTCTTTGTCATCAATCGGTGTTTACTAAACGTTCAGCCTTTGAGAAGGTCGGTTTGTTTGACTCACGATATAAACTTGCAGGAGATTATGCCTGGATATTGAAAAGCATTTGGGTTCACGATCTTAATTATCAACACGTGCCAAAAAATCTGTCTTTGTTTTCCATGGGTGGGAAGCATTCCAGTCCGGCTAACGCCGTATTGTTGGAGAATGAACGGCAAACTGCTATAAATGAATACATTGCTAAAAAATATGATTTTATTGGAACTGCAAGTAAATATAAGGTAACAGCCTTCGTGCTTACGATAGACGATCCGGCGTTCCCTTATTGCTTGAAGGCATTAGCAAGCCAATCATATAAGAAATTTAAAGTTGAAGTTATTAAGCATTTTCGCCCGGTCAGTGCAGCAGACCAGGAGATGATTAATCGTTGCGGCACAGAATATTTCATTAAGGTTGACGAAGATATGATTCTGTATCCCACCGCTATAGAAAAAATGGAAAAAATCATGGAAGCAGCTCCACAAGATGTTGGCATGATTTGTTTCTATCTTTATGATAAAGACCGTGAACAGAACATACAAGGAATTAAGATATTTCGTACCAGTCATGTAAAAGGCTTGATGGTTCAAAACGTCAGGGCAAGCGATATGGATTTGTTAGAACAAATGGATAGGAAAGGAATAAAATGGATTGCGCATACAGAAGTCATGGGGCTTCATGGCACTATCTATACCCCCGAAACTATTTATAGGAGATACAAGTCCATGTATGAGAAAGATATTCGAACCTGGAATATCTTGACATGGGATATCAGAAAAAAGGCTGATAATTATCGTAAAACGGGGAATCCATTGCAGTTGTTTGCGCTCTTAGGAGCAGTTCATGGAATTATTAATGCGCCCCATGCAGAGGACGTCGAGGCCAAGGATTTTACGACTTATAATCTGAAGGAGCTTGATCTTTTCAAAAAATTGTTTTTGAAAGATCCTTCCTATACGATTGAGTATGAATCAGGCCATACTGCCTATGAATTTGCAAACAAACCAATTCCGCTTAACGAGGTCAAGTGGAAAATGGTAACTAATGATAAGAATGATAATCTTCGAACACCTTCAGACCGTGCACTATCAGTAAGCTTTGAAACTTATTCCACCAATTTAGCTCCTGATTTTGATATAAGTAGAAGCTCTAAAGCTGATTTATACGATCTCTTAGATGCTGATTCAAGGATATCAGAGTGCGACGAAAAGATGTTAAAACAATTGATACGTCAGAATGTTTCGGATGGTTATTTACATCTCTGGCTAGGTCTTGTTTTGTGGAAGAATGGTCAATACGATGACGCGTGGAAAGAATTTGACGTTGCTGAGAACATGGGTGTTTCCGAATGGAGAACAGCTTGGTATAAGGCGCTTATAATCCGTGACGACCATAAAAAATGGGGATGGCAAAAATATGAACTTGCCAGAAAGCTGCTTTCAAAGGTTTTATTATCGCAACCAGAGTTTGAGAATGCGAAAGTGTACCAATTATATACTAATGGATACTATTCTCAATGGGGGCAGGATGCTCTTATAGAAGATTTCTTTTCTTTCAACTCTCCAACGCATAAAATTTTTGTTGATGTCGGAGCATACGATGGAGTAACTATCTCTAATACTCATTACTTATATGAAACCGGTTGGGAAGGTCTTTGTATAGAGCCAGTTTTAGATAATTATCACAAACTCTGCGAAACATACAAGGATGCTCGAATAAAATGCGTCAGAATGGCCGTGTCACTTACCGAGGGTGAGGTGTTGGTATCAAAACAAGGGACTGGTTCTTCAATAATACCCAACAAGGAAGGTTCCGTTAGCGAAAGAGTTGTATCCTCCAAACTCACAACACTTTTAGCTGCCCATAAAATAGACAACATTGATTTTTTATCAATTGATGCGGAAGGATACGACTTTGACGCTTTGCAGAGCATAGACCTTAACAAGTATTCACCAAAACTTATCGTAATAGAATACAATACAAATGCGGAAGAAAAAAAGAGAATCACCGAGTATCTTGAAAGATATCATTACACAATTTGGCATGATAATGTGCATGACCTCTTTTTTCGGAAAAATGACACAATAGTCCCCCCAAACTTTTGGCACATAAAGACGTTACTCCCTTCTCGTTTAGTTAAATTACATAAGAACAGTAATAAAAACCGAATACGTGAAACCCCGATTAAAGACACTTTATCTATTCTCCATACCGTCGAATTTTATTATCCCCGTAGAGGTGGTGCAGAAACCGTAGTTCAACAAATATCGGAACGCCTTGTAAGGCGCGGGCATCGTGTTACGGTTGCCACAACAAGGCTTGATAACCGTACATTTCGTGAACTTAGTGGCGTTAACATCGAGGAATTTTCCATTAAAGGATCTATCGGTAATGGGGTATATGGCGACGATATTGAGCGATACAAGGAGTTTTTACGCAATCACCCGGCAGAGGTAATGATGAATTATGCCGCACAACAATGGGCAACGGATTTGGCATTTGATGCTTTGCCAATGCGAAAAAATAAGGTTAATATCATTGCGCCGTGTGGCTACTCCGCGCTCTCAAACAGCCATACGATCCGTTGGCCACAATTTGCGGATTACTTCAATCGTATAATTCCTGTGACCATACCTCGGTATGATGCTGCAATCTATCATTCTTCGCTGTATCAAGATTATGAGTATGCGCAAAACCGTGGATTGACTAACGGTATTGTAATTCCTAACGGCGTTGATGAAGATGAATTTTCACAACCTCCGGGAGTAAATTTCCGGGGAAAATATAATATAAAAACCCCTTTTCTGGGGTTATGTGTTGCAAATTATTATACAGGAAAAGGGCATGACCGTGTTATCGAGTGTGTACGCCAGATGAACCGCGATGACTTTACGATGGTTTTTATTGGTAAAGAGGGGGATCAACTGGCGGGACTTAAAGCTCAGGTGGGCAATTTGAACATACGGTTTTGTGTCGATATTCCCCGCGGAGAAACCATTGCTGCCTATCACGAATCGGATATATTTTTGTTCGGCTCATATATCGAGGCCTCACCATTGGTAATTATCGAGGCCAAGGCCTCTAAAACGCCCTTTGTTTCTACTGATTGTGGAAATGTTCGTGAGTGGAAGGGGGGTATTGTCTGTACGCCAGGCGAGATGGCAATGAATGCCAACAGAATCTTGGATGATGAAAATCTTCGGAAGCAATTTGCCGAAGAGGGTTGGCGCGAATGGAAGGAAAAACTTACCTGGGAGTCTGTTGTAGATAAATATGAAGATCTGTATTCAAGGCTTTCCTCAGAAAAGCGAAAAGGTTCTTCAAGGTCTGTACAGACGCAACATTTACAGGGTTGTGTGAATAGTAGCCAGCTTCAGGATAATGGTAGTAAGATAATGATGTTGGATGGATTGGCAGAACTCTTCCAAAAGGCAGAAGAGCTGTTCCTGAAAGGGGCATACGACGAGGCGATTAATAACTACAAGAAAATTGTTGAAATTGATTCCGCTTCATTTGAAGCTTACGAGGGTCTTGCCATTGCCTATACAAAAGTAAATCAGATGGATAATGCCATTTCTACTCTGGAAAAATCAATTTGCTTAGGTGCCAGTGATTCTTCTGCATATAATAACCTTGGTGTGTTGTATTTCAAGAAGGATATGTACTTGGATGCCAAGACCTACTTTGAAATAGCGTTGCTACTAAATCCAGATTATAAAGAGGCGCGGCAGAATTTGGGAAAAGTTGAGGAAAGTATTAAAAATACTTCCAATACAAAAAAAACAAACCGTAGTCTTGGACTCATATTTAGCAAAGATCGCGCAATGCAATTAGACGCGACGTTACGATCTTTTTATATGCATTGTGGTGATGCCCATTTGATAGATGTGAAGGTGATTTATAAAACTTCCAACGCCGTGCACGAAAAACAGTATGAAGATTTAAAGAAAGATTATGTAAACGTATTATTTATTAGAGAAGAGGGTTTCAAAGAACAAGTATTGTCCGCTATCAGGAAATATACTTATATTTTGTTTTTAGTAGATGATAATATATTTTTGAGAGATTTCTCTATTTCAGATTTAACCAATAACTTGAATGAAAACAAGAACGCTCTTGGATTTTCTTTGCGATTAGGTGCGAATACCGTTTACAGCTATGCGTTACATTCTTCACAACCATTGCCTAATTTTACCAATGTAACAAGTGATATACTAAAGTATGCTTGGACTTCTGCAGAACGGGATTTTGGCTACCCACTAGAAGTCTCAAGCTCTTTGTACAGAGTAAAAGAGATTTACCCGCTACTTGTTCAAATCCATTTTAGAAACCCAAATACATTGGAAGACCAATTAGCAGCTAATAAACACATTTATGTAAAAACAAGGCCTATGCTTCTTTGTGGCAAACGATCTCTTACTTTTTGTGCTCCATTGAATATGGTGCAGGACGTTTGTGATAATCGAGCCGGGAGTGAAGATTGTTATACAAGCAATACCCTTTCAAAGAAATTTGGAGAAGGGTATAGAATCAACATAGAGAATTACACTAATTTCACACCGAATGCCTGTCATCAGGAAGTTTCGCTGGATTTTATAAAATCAAAACAATGAATCCTAAAGTATCGGTAATTATTCCGTGTTATAACCAAGCACATTTCCTGCCCGATGCTGTTGAATCTGTTGTTAATCAAATTTTCACTGACTGGGAATGTCTCATAGTCAATGATGGAAGCAGTGACAATACTTCGCATGTTGCGAGTTCTTTGATTAATAAATATACCGGCAAACAAATCAGCCTTATCAATCAGACAAACCAAGGATTGGCACTGGCGAGAAATTCGGGGGTCACTGCCTCGTATGGTAAATATATTTTACCCCTCGACGCTGACGATAAAATCTGCCCTGAAATGCTGTTGAAAACAGTTTCTTTACTGGACGCTCATCCACAAATTGCTATAGCTTATAGCGATGTCAGGCATTTTGGGAATATGAGCAGGATTGTTTGTGCCGGGGAGTATGATTTTCAAAGGTTATGCCGTGAAAATCATCTTAACTATTGTTCCCTCTATAGGCGAGCGGCCTGGGAAGCGGTTGGCGGATATAATTCCAATATGGTTTGGGGTTATGAGGATTGGGATTTTTGGATCGGTTGTGGTGAAAAAGGATTCTACGGTAAGAGGATTCCGGAACCACTTTTTCTTTACCGTGTAAAAGAAGCTAGTATGTATACAAATGCCCTCAGACATCACAGCGAATTGGTATCCCAAATTATTTTAAACCACCAGAATCTTTATAACCCAAACACTGTTGCAGAAGCTAAAGGGATATTAGAAAAATGTTCATTGGAAAGACTGCTGAACCCTCCCTTAGTTTCGGTAATTGTTCCCACCTATAACAGGCCTGATTTCCTAACAAAGGCACTTGAAAGTATTGCCGCTCAGACCTATAAAGATTGTGAAATTATTGTAGTTAACGATGCAGGTAGAGACGTTTCTGCCATTGTTAACTCCTTTCAAGGACGGCTAGCTATCACTTATATTGCTCATACGGAAAACAAGGGTTTAGCTGCTTCCCGAAATACGGGAATCAACGCTGCAAGGGGTAAATATATTGCTTACTTAGACGATGACGATGTTTACTACCCGGACCATATAGAAACGTTAGCCGGTTTTTTGGAAAAGAACGATTACAAGGTTGCTTATACAGATGCCTATCGTGCGTATCAGGAAAAAGAAAATGGAGAATATGTGACAAGAAAAAGGGATGTCGCTTATTCCTATGATTTTGAATACGATTATATATTAGTTAACAATTTTATCCCTGTTCTTTGCATAATGCACGAAAAAGATTGTTTATATGAAACAGGCCTTTTTGATGAATCCCTAAGGGCGCTTGAAGACATGGATTGCTGGATAAGAATGTCAAGAAAATATAAGTTTGCTCACATAAAAAGGGTTACCTGTGAATTTACCTGGAGGGAAGATGGTACGAGCATTACCAGTGGCCAAAGGCCTGAATTTTTAAAAGCCATACAAATTATTTACCATAAATATAGGGAATATGCACAGCATAAACCTCATGTTTTAAAAGCACAAGAGGAACTGTTAAGAAATTATAAGTTCAGAATTGATACAAGGGGAAATACGTATCAGTATAATAAAATATTTTGTGAAAAACGGCAAACATGTACTATTATTATCCCTGTATTTAATAAAGTTGAATTTACGAGAAAGTGCATTGAATCCATAATAAGCAATACTCCCCCAAATCGATTTGAGATTATAATAATTGATAATGCATCAACAGACGCCACGAAAGATTTCCTGAAATCTTTCGTGGGCAATATTCGAGTTATCACGAATGGAAAGAACATTGGATTTGCAAAGGCTTGCAATCAGGGCGCAGAGAAGGCTTCATCCGATTATCTCCTTTTCTTGAATAACGATACAGAACCGGAAAAGGGGTGGCTGGAACCTCTTCTTGAAGTTTTGGACAAAGACCCTTCAGTTGGAGCGGTTGGAAGTAAACTCTTATTTCCGGATGGGACTCTTCAGCATGCGGAAGTTGTCATTTTTAATGACAGAAAGCTGCCCGACCCCTTAGTTGCAAGGCATATCTATTATGGACAGCCGAAAGGTCTTCCCGAGGCAAATCAATTACGTGAATATCAAGCCCTGACGGCGGCTTCTTTGATCATACGCAAATCTGCATTCAATGAAGTCGGCGGGTTTGATGAGGGTTACTGGAATGGATATGAAGATGTTGATTTGTGTTTTAAACTTCAGGAGAAAGGATGGAAGCTCGTTTATCAACCTGAAAGTGTCGTAATCCACCACGAGTCAAAGAGTGGTCCGGAGCGTTTTTCAATGGTGTCAGAAAACATTCAACGATTGCATAATAAATGGATTGGTAAGATTAAACCGGACATTATCATCAACGAGGATGGGTCTACGGTAGTTGCAGAAAACAATAAAATACAGCGTTACTTATTACCGCATACCAATCTTGCAAAGACATTTGATAAGAAACAACTAAAAACCGTTTCCATTATTATTCTTACCTGGAATGCCCTGGATTATACCAAAAAGTGCGTTCATTCAATTCAGTATCATACAAGTTATCTGCACGAGATTATCTTCGTGGATAATGCATCGACTGACGGCACGGTTGAATACCTCCGCAACCTCGTGAAAGAACATTCAAACTACAAACTGATTGAAAACAAAGAAAACAGGGGCTTCGCGGCAGGCAACAATCAGGGCGTTGCTGCTGCAAGCGGGGAATACGTATGCTTGCTTAATAATGACGTGCTAGTTTCTGATGGTTGGCTGGAAGGCCTTGTTGAAAGCCTTGAAACAGACGAAAAAATTGGCATGGTAGGGCCTATCACAAACTCCATCAGCGGCAGGCAAATGATAAACAGCATTCCATATACCGATGACGGTGGGTTCCATGAATTTTCACAAAAGATAAGAAAGGCGTACTACGGGAAACTAACCCCGCGCTATCGCATAGCCGGGTTTGCCGTGTTATTGAAAAAATCCCTTTATGAGGAAGTGGGCGGATTGGATGAGTCTTTTGGTACCGGTAATTACGAAGACGATGACTTATGCTTAAAAATCCGGGAGAAGGGTTATGCCATCATGGTGGATGAAAGCGTATTTATTCACCATTATAGAAGCCAGACTTTTATTGAGAACAAGATTGATTACCGAAGTAGTTTGTCGGTCAATGAATCCAAATTCATGAAAAAATGGCCCGACGTTGACTATAAATCACTACTTGAGCTGGATAAGAGCCTGGTGGATATCAATGCAGACCTTATTTCTCAAGGGCAAAAGGCGATAGAATCAGAAAATGCAGACGAGGCTATTAAGGTATACCTGGAGGTTCTCAGCACAAATCCCATTGATGAGGCTGCCCTATGCGGCATAGGCATGGCTTACCATATAGCTGGGAAAACGGACAGAGCTATTGAAGCCTATAAAAAAGTAATAAAAACATATACCTGCTTTAATCGACCGTCGCCTGCCGGCGGCAACTCCCACCTGCTGGATGCATATCACAATCTTGCAATTGTCTATGCCGGCGCTAATCAGATAGACGAGGCTATTTTTATGTTAAAAAGGGCTATTGAATTAAATAGCAGCGACGCCGCGATCCATAATAATTTGGGCGTGTTGTATTTTAAAAAGAAGATGTATGCTGAAGCCAGGCAATGTTTTTCAGATGCATTGTCGATAGACGCCCATTATGAAGAGGCAAAGAAGAATCTTGAAAAAGTTTTTAGACAATGATGCGTACGTTCCACTATAGTGATTCTTGGGCGCTTAGAGACTAAAAGCCCAATTTCTGTCCAAAAAAAAGTCAAACCCTTCGGAAAGCCACTTGTTTGTTCGGGGGCTATTTTAACAAATCCTCACGCTACAGGTCTTTTTCCAATTCATCAACAATAAACTTGGCAAATGACAATGAACAGGTAAAAGCCGGAGATACGGCGTTCAATATATGTGTCGATCTCTCCCCGCGCTCCACAACGAAGTCCATGACGAGCGACATGGTTTGCTTATCCAGAAGCTGTGCCCTTATACCAGGCTTCAGAAAACCGCCGGCCTTGCCCACGTCCATGTGCTTTACAAGGATGGATGCCTGTTGCAGCATGTGCCCACCAAAGTTCTTTCTCATCTCTTCAAAGGCCAGCGACCTGAAGTTCGACGAGTTCCTCAAAAACATACCGGCCTCAAAGGCAATAACCTCGACGAACTCGGAAACCTTGAAGTTTGCGAGTCCCTTGTAATTCTCCCTCCAAAATGCCGGGACAGCGGTTGGGCCTATTTTCACCTTGCCATCGACGGTTATTGTGAAATGGACGCCGAGGAACGGGTTTCGCAAGTCTGGCACCGGGTATACGTGCCGTCTTAAAAGGGTCTGGTCGTTATAAGCCATGTAAAGTCCCTTGAATGGGATGAGCGTGTATCTGCCGCCTAAGCCGAAATGTCTGGCAATCTTGTCTGCATAGAGACCTGCGGCGTTTACGAGATACGAGTAGGAAATCGTTCTCTTGTTGGTCCGTATGCTGCGTTCTCCTGACTTTTCGACAAACCTTTCTCCTAGCAACAACCTGGCGTTTGTGCCAAGGTTTCCGGCGATGTGCCTCACCACCTCTGACGGATTTATCGTTGAGGTGGATGGGGAAAAAATCGCCTTGCCGCAGGTGCGTGCATTGGGTTCTATTTCTGAGAGATACTTCTCGTCAACCACCTGTAGTGAAACCCCGTTTGCATCCCCTCTTTTTTTAAGTTCCGAGATCATGGTCAGCTCTTTTTCGTTTTTTGCAACCACGACTTTTCCGCACCTGTTTATCGAAAGTCCGTTTTCGAGGCAGTAGGCGGTAAGAAGCCTGTTGCCCTCGACGGTGAATCGGGCCTTTAGGCTGTCGGGCGTGTAGTAAAAACCTGCGTGTAGTACGCCGCTGTTCCTGCCGCTGGCGTGGGCAGCAAGCTCCGGCTCTTTTTCGATGATAGTAACGTCAGAATCAGGATATCTGAGTGATATTTCCCTTGCAACGGTAAGCCCGACTATGCCGGCGCCTATAATCAGGATTTCAGTATCCATTTTGTTTACCACCGAAAGCCGCCAAATGCCTAATTTAATGTATAGGAAATTCAAACAAACTCTGTAGTGGCAATTCATGAATTGCCACTACACTATTAAAAGCCGCCGAAGGCCTAATCTAATGTATAGGATTTTAAACACGAACGACAATCACCACCAGACCCCCTTGTTCCTGATGCACTAATCTCCTGCTGCTGCCGATAATTGTTGAGCCAGATCGAAAACTATCTTTTCAATAGAGTCTTCTACGGCGGGGCCATATTTAGGTCCGGCAATCTTCCACCAGCCGCCCTCCGTTTCAAAATCAATGATATCCACACATTTCCCCTCCACAGATAGACTGTGATCGAAGATTTTATGTGATTGTTTGTCAAGGAGAGACGTCTGTATGGTTAAATTATGTTTGCCGATGGCGCGCCAGACAGATTCTTCAACACCCAATTCCAGCCGTGAGGTTGACAGAGACACCGTGATAACATTGTCCAATCCCATATTTTCCATAATGGCGCTGGAGGGGAGTTCGTTTAAGAGGGTGACCTTTGTAAATACCCGCTTTGCCATTTCTTCTATGTTTTTAGCAAGGGGTGCGCCTATCCGGAAGACGAAGTGGTGGTAACCTGCAACGGCGTCCGACTGGTATTCGTCCTGCGTAAAGCTGCGCAACGCCGGGTCTATCAAAAGCCCCGCGTGGCGGGACAGTGGCCGCATATCGCTTATACGCTTGTCCAGGGTGGGTTCAATTCTTATCCTGATTCCACTGCTCGTGGCGCAGCCTGCAATAAAAAGAAATAACAATATGCCCATGCAGTATCTTTTCATAACGGCCATCTCCTCATTTTCTGTGCTAAACCCGTTCATACGGATAAAATAATTTTTTATACTCATCCTGCGCAAACCGGTCTGTCATTCCAGCGATATAATCGCATACCCCTTGATATAATCCTGCCTCCGCCACCCACAATTGATATTCGGTGGGAAGTAGTTTGGGGTTTTTAACGAAGAGCGCAAACAGCTCTTCCACGAACCGTTTTGCCTTATCAGACATTCGGGCTACCCGATAGTGCTGGTAGACGTTTTTGAAGAGAAACCGTTGCAGCTCCTTTTTTTTCTCCGACAAGTCCTGTGAAAAGGAGATTAGCTGTTCCGGAGAACTTCTTACCTCTTTTACCGTATTTATACCGTTGCGCTTGATTCTGGCTGTTGTGCATTCGAGCAGGTCGATGATCTCCGTGTTGATGATGGTCTTGATTGTTTGCGCTATCACAATGTTGTGGTTGTGGATCGTATATTTCTGTTTTACCTTTTTTTGCGTTTCCCGCCACAACTCGATTGACTGCAAATCACCATCCGTTATGATGCCTGCCTTCAGGCCATCGTCCAGATCGTGGTTGTCATAGGCAATGGAATCCGCTTTATCGACGATTTGTGCCTCGAGGAGTGGCAGCTCTTTTGCATTGTACTCCGTTGCGTAAGAAGTGTTATCATAAGGTGAGATGTGCTTTACGATGGACTCTTTTAATTCCCACGAGAGATTCAATCCCGGAAAATCAGGGTACTTCCGTTCAAGAATATCGACGACACGCAGCCCGTGCAAGTTGTGTTCAAACCCGCCGTGTCCTTGCATCAGCTTTCTGAGGGCGTTTTCGCCGGAGTGTCCGAAAGGCGTATGTCCCAGGTCGTGCGCCAGTGAAATGGCCTCCGCAAGGTCTTCGTTAAGATTTAGGGCGCGAGCAATGCTTCGTGCGATCTGCGAGACCTCGATGGTATGTGTTAACCGCGTGCGATAGTAATCGCCCTCGTGATTTACGAATACCTGGGTCTTATATTCCAGGCGGCGAAAGGCCGTTGAATGGATAATGCGGTCACGGTCACGCTGGTAAACGCTTCGGTAGGGATGTTCCTCCTCTGTGTATTTCCGGCCCCTTGAATCTTTGCTTTTCATTGCGTACGGGGCAAGTTCCCGTTCTTCCCGTTCTTCTATGTGTTTTCTCGTTAGCATAGTACGTTATCTTGCTTCATAAAGGGACAATCACAGGTGTTTCTTTAGCTCTTTATAGAGGTCTTGGAGTGACTGCGGAATAACCTTTACGTCGGCAATGACCGGCATAAAATTAGTGTCGCCATTCCACCGTGGCACGATATGGATATGGACGTGGCCAAGAAGCCCAGCCCCTGCCGCTTTTCCCAGGTTAATCCCGATATTAAATCCTTCTGGTTTCATTATGGTGGTAAGCAATTGCTTCATGTCCTTTGTCATCTTCATCATGTCAGCTATTTCTTCATCAAGGAGATCAGATATGTCCGCCTTATGCTTATTGGGCGTTATCATAAGATGTCCGCCGTTGTAAGGGTATTTATTAAGGATACAGAAACATTCCTTTCCCCGCTGGACAATCTGGTGTTTTTCATCATGATTGTCCTGAAAGGCGTTGCAGAGAAAACAGCTTTCTTCTTCCGGATGTTCCTGGATATATGCAATACGCCAGGGTGCCCAGAGGTTCTTCATAATGCAATAACTCCTTTTTAAGATAGGGAAATATCATAAGTAAACCATACATACTAGTCCACCCAGCCTTTTCGGATGATACGAAAAAACACCCTCAAGCAAGGAGGAATTTATGGGTGTGTAGTAAGAACGTTCCAAAGGCTTAATTCAATGTATAGGAATTTCAAAGCAGGGACACGGTGCCCGTGTCCCTGCTTGTAAACAAGAAAGTCGCCGAGGGTTTAATTCAAAAGCAAAGGCACATTCAATCGGAAGTGTACGGAATAAACAGGAGTTATTATCTTGTTTATCCCTGTTAACTCATCTTATTTGTACGGATTGCGGGGTAGCATGGATAAACTTTGTTTGTCCGAGCCAAACTAATTTTGCCAATTTGCCGCAGATCGCAGGAGGAAGCTAACGCCGAATAACGGATAAGAAATAGTGAATGTCGAAAGACAAGCGTGCATTTAATCCTGCCCTCCTGATAATCGCTAATGAAGGCCAATAAACGCTAAAGCCTCTATTTAACTGCATCCGGTACAGGTAGAAGCTGTGCAACTACCGCAGCCGCTTGAACTGCTGTCGGAGTTGCCGCCGCCACTGCCTCCGGCGGACATCCCGAATAGTGAGAATATTTTATGTACGCGCCTACTGTTGCAGGAGGGGCAAAACAACTTTTTCTTTTCCGATGAGCTTTTGAAATATTCGTCGAACTTTGTGCTGCACCGATCACAGAGAAATTCGTAAATGGGCATAATTGTGAAACCGTTAATGGTTGTTTATGTGAAGCTACCTTTACAAAGGCGGCACGTTTTGGGGTAAAAACTACGGCAGGTATGACGTGGGATTAACCGACCTATCCTTAATATAGATTTTAAAATAAGTTTTTCCGTATTACCCCCATCTACCAGGACAATCAACTGCCCCTGCTTGCCAATATGGTTTTTCTTTTGCGACGGGTTTATTGCACCTATCGCAGAAGGCGCGGCAGCCTTTTTCGAGGAAGGCCATCGTGGTTGTCCCGTATCAGAACAAGATAAATTGATATGCAATTCTATCAGTGGAGTTGGACAAATTCAAGTTATTTCAAAGAGAACCATTTTGGGGGTAGGGTAAAAATTTGCGCCATAAGTTTAAAACACTCTTGACTTAAGCATGCAAGAAAGCTATATTGAATTTTCATCAGTAATTGATTTAAACTTCCTTTTTACCTTTGAAATTTCAAAACCTCTCATGATGAAAACATTGCTGTTAAATCCACCAAGTTTTGAGAACTTTGATGGTGGTGCCGGTTCACGATGGCCCGCAACGCGCGAGATCGTGTCTTTTTGGTATCCGGTATGGCTTACTTACCCCGCGGGAATGTTGCCTGGCAGTAGGGTGCTTGACGCCCCGCCAAGTAAAACTACCCCTGCAGAGACCATTAAGATTGCGCAGGATTATGACTTTGTTGTGTTGTTTACTTCAACCATCGGTTTTACGAGCGATTTGAGCCTGGCACGCCGTATGAAGGAGGCAAAACCCGGTTTAAAGATTGCCTTTGTCGGTCCACACGTACAGGTGCAACCCGCGGAAAGCCTTATGGCAAGTAACGACATTGATTTTATTGTACAGGGGGAATTCGATTACGCCGTCGTTGAGTTTGCACAGGGCAAACCGCTTGGTGGTATCCTGGGCATTAGTTACCGACAAAATGGAAAGATTGTGAGCAATCCACCGCGCGCCCCGCTGGAAACAGCAGAGCTTGACCGACTGCCATTTGCCACAGAGATTTATAAACGTGATCTGGTAATAGAAAATTACAGCGTGCCGTTTCTGAAGCACCCGTTTGTTGCCTTTTATACCAGTCGTGGCTGTCCTGCGCAGTGTACCTTTTGTCTGTGGCCGCAAACGCTTTCCGGGCGTACGTGGCGCGTCAGGTCTTCGGAAAACGTTGCGAGGGAAGTGGCGCAGGCGTTGGAATTGTTCCCCCAGGCGAAGGAGTTCTTTTTCGATGACGACTCCTTCAATATCCGCAAGGACCGCGTGCTGGACCTTTGCTCAAAGCTTAAGCCGTTAAAATTCCAATGGTCATGCACTGCCCGTGCCCAGAGCGACTACGAAACCCTGAAGGCTATGGCTGATGCAGGCGCCAGGTTGCTTATCGTTGGGTTTGAGTCCGGGGACCCGCAGATACTGAAGAACATTAAGAAGGGCATCTCCGTGGAGATGGCCCGCGCCTTTGTTAAAAACTGTAAAAAGGTGGGGCTTGAGGTACACGGCGATTTTATTATAGGGCTTCCCGGCGAAACCAAGCAGACCATTGAGCGTACCGTTGATTTTGCCAAGGAACTCGACTGTGAGACCATCCAGGTTTCCATCGCCCACGCATATTCCGGCACGGATTTCTATGACTACACGGCACAAAACAATTTTCTCACCGGCGACGCGGCGGCTGACGGCCAGGGTCACCAGTTACCGCACATGGAATACGCGGATTTGACGCGGGAGGAGATGATGGCCGCCGTGAACAGATTCTACGACACCTATTATTTCCGGCCAAAGGTTGCCTGGCGTATCATGAAAAAAGCTCTGTGGGACAGCCACGAACGCAAGCGGTTGTACGAAGAGACGGTCTCTTTCTTTCGTCTGAGAGCCGAGCGCTGGAGATGGGTGAAAAACAATATCGATAAAAAACCGAAATCGTCCATAAAGATCATAAGCCCTAATGCCGATGTGATAAAATAACCGTTGAAATCAGCAGGATGTGATGTAATTGTGCGGATTTTAAGTGGTGGAGATACAGGCTGTTTGTCGGTTTCAGGATAATTATTGTTGGTTGGTATTGCCTACAGACCTAGCAATTGTTTTGTTGTATGCTATGCGTGCTGGTTTGCACATCTGAAAATCCCCCTTTTCCTGATTATTAGGCAAGTAGATTCCTTTTCTGATTGACATTTTTTCAGAAAAGGGATTATTTCCAACAAACGCTTCACCAGGGACTTGGAAACTACTGACTCGTGGCTTTTATTACCCGCACTCCGCTTTCAAGCGCCTGTTTATTAATAATAAACAAATTGCCCTTTTTCCCTTCCAGTAGCGCCTGTAGTTGATCTAACATAAGTTTGACCGGAAAGAGGTTTTTTATTGCCAGATAGGCGCCCAGCATGACGATGTTCGAGACAAGGACGTTTCCCAGCTTGCTGGCAATTTCCGTTGCGGGTACCTTGTGGGTTTTTACACCGGGTAGAGGGCTTGTTTTGACCATGGAGGAGTTCATAACCAGCAGGCCATCGGGTTTTACCATCTCTTTGTATTTCTGGTAAGAAGGCTCATTCATCACGATAAGGGTGTCTGCGGCTTCGATGAGGGGCGAAAAGATTTCTTCGCTTGAGATGATGAGGTGGTAAACGGCAGTTCCTCCCCTGACCTCCGTTCCGTAGGAAGGGAAAAAGGTTACGTATTTCCCCTCACACATAGCGGCCTGTGCAAGTAATTTTCCTAAAAGCATCATGCCCTGGCCGCCAAAGCCGGCCAGGATTATTTCTTCTGTCATAAAATCTCTCTTTATCGTAATAAGCGAATGATTTCAACCAACTCTTCCGATGCATCCGGTTGATATTCGCCTTGGATTTGGTTTAATAAACGTCTCTATTCTACAAACAGGCCGCCCCTCTGGGGCTATATTCTTCCAACTCCGGCAGTCTTCGGTTTAGTGCTTAGACACAAAATAAATGAATGCGTTGCAAAGTTCCATCAGGAACGAAATATTGGTAGAAAACAAACACAAAAACGGTCTTAGTTTCGTAGGAACGACATATTCGTAGAAAAACCAATGGGTTTTGAATATTTCATGCCTACGGCACTTTATGGTTGTATACCCTTGCTATTTCTACCGATATTTTGTCCCTCCGGGACATTACGTAGCTACTCAGGTAGATAGGCTGAAGACCGAAGGCTAAATCGTATATGATTACACAATATTTCCGAAAGGCAAAAGCCTTTAACCGTCAGTCTTCAGTCTAAACACCTGAGTAGTTACAAATAAACACAATCACTCTATTTTGCTATCATCAACAGACTTACATTAACACCAACCAGCAAACCCGCATACATAAAATGAAAATTCCTATACAATTGAATTACCGGCTAATTACCCTTCTCCCAATCTTTCACCACGCCCAACGGGAAGGTGCGTGCCATCGTTTCATCAATGTATCTCATCGATTCGTTTGCATCCATCCGCCAGTAAATGGGGCAGGGGGATAGAATTTCTATGAGGGAGAACCCCTTTTTCTCTCTCTGGGTTTTGAAGCCCTTTTCAAGGGCTTTTTTTGTCTTGCGCACGTTTTCCGGAGAGGAGACGCTCACCCGCGCAAGATAGCTGCTGCCATCAAGGACTGCCAGTAATTCGCATATACGGATTGGGTTTCCGTGGTTGACCTGGTCGCGGCCACGTACCGAGGTGGCGGTCTTTTGCCCTAGCAAGGTTGTCGGCGCCATCTGGCCGTTCGTCATGCCATATACCGCATTATTAACAAAGATAAAAGTGATGTTTTCCCCTCTGTTGGCTGCGTGGATAATCTCTGCCATCCCGATAGCCGCAAGGTCGCCGTCGCCCTGATAAGCAAACACGAGGTGGTCGGGATGGACTCTTTTAATCCCGGTAGCAACGGCAGGAGGCCGGCCATGAGCCGCCTCGCACATGTCGATATCGAGATAATTATAGGCAAGGACGGCGCAACCTACAGGGGCCAGGCCGATGGTCTTTCCACGCATATCTAAGCTATCGATGATTTCCGCGATTAAGCGCAATACGATGCCGTGTCCGCATCCGGGGCAAAAATGAGTCGGGGTATCAATAAAAGATTTTGGTTTTTCGTAAATGGCTTGCACGTTATTTAACCTCGGCTAATTGTAATAAGGCATTGGCTTCACGGTTGTCCGGCACAACTTCAACAATTTTTTTGATTACTTCCAGAGAGGTGGGAACTCCGCCGCCCGTCCTTCCGTAAAAATGCACGGGACATCTGCCTTCAACCGCCAGCCTCACGTCCTCCACCATCTGTCCGGCGCTCATTTCAACGGTCAAAATGCACGGCACGCATTCCGATATGGAACGAATAAATTCCTTCGGAAACGGCCACAGGGTAATCGGGCGTATCAGCCCCACCTTAAATGAAAAACTGCGGCTTTTTTTAACAACTTCTTTACAGATACGGGCCGACGTGCCATAAGCAACCAGGACTACGTCTGCATCGTGAATGTTAAGGGCTTCGTAGCGGACTTCTCTGCTTTCCACCAGGCGGTATTTTTCCTGTAAGTGCGCATTGAACACCTCTAACTCGCCTTTTACGGGGTAGAACGATTTGATGATGCGCCGTTCTCTTCCATCGGCGCCGGTAAGCGCCCAATTTTTTACGGGAAGGTGTTTCTTCTGCTTTTTGTGGAATTCCACGGGTTCCATCAATTGCCCGATCTGAGCATCGCCCAGGATCATGACGGGATTGCGATACAGGTCGGCAAGGTCGAAGGCGTCGTACACAAGGTCGGCCATTTCCTGCACGGATGCAGGCGCAAGTACAATGCAATGATAGTCGCCATGCCCGCCGCCCTTGACGGCCTGGAAATAGTCCGCCTGCGATGCGGAGATATCGCCGAGTCCCGGCCCGCCCCGCTGTATGTTAACGATTACGCAGGGAAGCTCGCTGCCTGCAAGATAGGATATTCCTTCCTGTTTCAGGCTGATGCCCGGACTGGATGATGACGTCATGGTACGCGCACCCGCGGCGGCGCTCCCGTGTACCATGCTAATTGCCGCAATTTCACTCTCTGCCTGGATAAACGTCCCGCCAAGCAGCGGCATTTTTACCGACATGTAGTTGATAAGCTCATTTTGCGGCGTTATCGGATACCCGTAATAGTGCCTGCAACCGGCCTGTAATGCCGCCTCAGCGGCGGCTTCGTTTCCTGTTAGTAATTGTTTCATAGATTGTTTTTTCAGTAGGTTGGGTTTCATTCCTCAACCTATCCTACCCGGCTTTTAATATCTCTATAACTGACGTAATAATTAAGTTAAGTACATTACCTTTTAATTTACCCACTTCTGAAATAATCAAACTGTTGTTTGCGGTAAAAAGTTTTCCAGGACGAACAAAACTGGTTACTCGTAAAGAGCCTGTTTGGAAATCTTGACTTGATAATTCAACAGCTTTTTGGTCAATATATTGTTTGCTGGTAATTTGACAGAGAATCCACTCTCCTTTTCCTGGCGGCGCTAAAACTACCGAGGGACGTAATTTTGACTTGGATAAATCAGAAAATGGAAAAGGAATTAATACTACTGAACCTTTTGAAGGTGTTGCCATGCCTCATCCTCCTCCGGGCGATTCCAATCTTCTGCAAGGGATGTTTCGCTTAGCAATGCTTCTTCATTAACCTGTATCAATGGTTCTTCGTCCAGTATCAGAACCAATGCCCTGCAAGACGAGGATAATTTTACCGGTTCAGACAAATTAATATGACCTTTTGGATCAATTGTTGCTTCAATTGTGCGAATCATATCAACCCCTCACGTATTTCCATTTTACAATCAATTTCGAGCCTTTTAATTTCAGCAGAAATAGCATCCCAGATAATATCCAGCACGCTATCTTTTGTGTCGGATTGTATTTGCAGTTTTATCATCTTAAAACCTCCCCTAAAACTAGATGCAACCGGCCTGTAACGCCGCCTCAGCGGCGGCTTCGTTTCCTGCTAGTAATTGTTTCATCGCGTTATGGTTTATTTTTGAGATGTGCAGACATTCTTAATCTGCACATTTATCTTAATGCGAATGGGGCTGTTTTTTGGGATGATCTTCCCTGTAGGAAACAAAAAACACAAATGATGTAATAATAATTGCTAAAAGTGCAAGATAAAAGGCTGACATTTATCCTCTTTCTTTTCGGAAATTGCATAAAAACCAACCAGGAAAACAGTAATGGCAATAATCATGCCATACCGAACGTTACTTTCTCAGTAATTATACCACCTATAAAACAGACGGTTAACATATATTTTGAAATATTCATAAGCATTTTGCCGGATTCTTTCCTTCGGTCTTCGTGTCTCATAGTTTAGCGCTTCCCTCTTTCATCGGAAATCGTTCCTCAGCCCAACTAACCCAGTTAGATGATTACGGAAGTTGAAACTTCATGTTTTCATGTCTATAAACCCTTCTTGATTCACACATGGACCTCTTTCCCACAAAAACCGCACTAGAAGCTTTACGTGTAACATCTTTGCAAGGATAATAGCGTTTTTTAGAGAATTATCCGCGTTCATCCCTTGCATTGAGACATTTGTTCCATCTATTGGACGATAACCTTCCTGATTGTAATGGCCGTTTTTCAGTTTGGTTGATAGAGAACCTTGAAGTTCGTTTAACGTGATACCCTGTTTTAGCGCCAAACGGATGCCGGCTTCGAGCAAAGAATTCCATACAGTGACTCTTTCTTCGCCGAATGCCGCTTCCAAAACTTTCGTAAATTTTACGCTTTCTGGATTATCTGGGTTTAACCTATGCGGAACTACTGAGGATGGACTTGGTGACGTAGGCACTATGCTAGAACTAAATCCTTCTATTGGCAATGGCTTCTTATCCGTTGAATTCTTTATATATGCAACTGCCTCCTCTAAAGTAACCTGAAAATCTTTTTGCCTTACGAGGTTTTGAAGACATTCAGGTAAAGATGGATATGGTGGTTCTTGAACCAGTCTTCTTGCATGAGGAAGAGAATCCTCCATTGCTCGTTGTTTCTGAGATAATCGCAAGTAATTTTCTGCTTCCCTTTTTGCGTTTCCATTGTCAATCTCAGATTTGCTCAAAAATGTAAATAAAGATTTTGCGACTCCATCCAGATCGTCTTCCAATATGTCAATTATCTTGAAACATTTTTGCGAAAACTCTCCTCCAGTTTGAGAATAGTAGAAACGCCATTCTTTGCCATCAGTTATGACAGAAAACAATGCAGTATTGTTTCTGTTGTAATCTCTTAATTGTCGTTCAATTTCAGATAAACGACCCGTAATCCCTCCAACAGCTTTTATTTCTATGAACACGCAGGGAAAATTCTGATTAGTAAAAAGAGCAATGTCAACTTTGGTTTTATCTTCAGCAGGAGATACAATCAACTCGGTATTAACCTCTCTCGGATCCCACAAGTTCCAGCCTAACTCTAACAGGATACGAGAAACTAAGCTTAGCCGAACGTGTTCCTCATTCTTATAAACACCAGTTTGAATTTTCTGCTTAACATCTGCAAGGCTATCTTTCATAATTTTTTAGGGTCTTCTAAAGTTCTGTTTGGAATTCAGTCACGCCATACTTAATTATTGATCTCAAAATTACACTAATGATATCCCAATATTTGTTATTAGTGCCCCACCTTATCATGTCTCTGCACCCTATTTCTCTAACATGTTTATCAATTCATCCTTAGACATGTTATTCCATAAACTTGCCTTTGTAACGATATCATTCAATGTTCCCTTTGCAACGGACTTGTGATTCGGGATGGTAATGTTGTGTTCACCGGATACCGCAACCTTTCTCATCCTTATATGACTCCCCCTCTGTTTGATTACTTGATAGCCCAGTCTTTCAAGTATCTTTACAAGCCTTTGTCCGCTAACTTGTGGCAATTTGGGGGACACGGCTAATCTCCATCTCAGACATTACAAGAATCTCTATTGTCTTACCCTTGACTAGTTCATCCTCAAAATGTAAAGACACTGCCTCTTTTATGTTTTTGAGTAATTCATCATACGTACTGCTCTGGGTAAAGACGTCTTCTGTTGTCCCCCTCGCACACCAATACTCACCATCAAAGTATGTGTCCATTTTTACCAACATAGAGTAAATATCCTTTCCCCATTTCCATGAGGATTTGGTTTAGAGAAAACAGAGACAGCGCTCAGTTGTAAATCTCAATCGCAATATCCGGACACATGATTGCGCATTTTCTGCAGCCGTCGCATGTGCCACCTTCTTTGAATTTTACCGGGTGGAGTCCCTGCTCGTTTATGACTTCGGCTATTATTATGGATTTATGGTGGCAGACCGGCACGCACAGGAGGCATCCCTTGCAATAGTTTTCTTTTATTTTAATTACGGCCATAATTAGGTTGTCCTCCCCAGTTCAGCTTCTCGCGCAACACGCCGTAGAACGTCCTCGTTCCGATGTCGATCATGTGTATCTCGGTTTCAGACCGCTCTACCTTAACCTTATCACCCATTTCCAGTCCTACAAAAATCTGTCCATCCACCGTGATACCGGTTTCGTTCAACGGGGACAGGACTTCCATCTCGATCTTTGCGTCTCCCGAAACAACTAACGGACGGTTCGTCAGGGTGTGCGGACATATTGGAACGATGATGAATGCGTTTAAATCCGGCGTTAAAATGGGGCCGCCCGCCGACAGCGCGTGCGCCGTTGAACCTAACGGGGTCGATACGATTAATCCATCGGCGCGGTACGTTGCAACGTCTTCCCCGTTAATGTTTAATTTTATGGAGATTAACCGCGACAGGGACGAACGGGAGATTACCGCTTCGTTTAGCGCGGTAGAATCGCTGATGCGTTTGCCGGAGCGGTCTACGGTGCATTGCAGCAGCATCCTCTTCCGTATCCGGTAATCTCCGGTGAATATCTTTTCCAGCGACGTGCAGACGTCTTTTTCCACAAGCTCGGCAAGGAATCCGAACCGCCCCATGTGGACACCGATGAGCGGTATCTGGCTTTTTCCAAGATTCCTGCACGTGGCGAGGATGGCGCCGTCTCCGCCGAAGACGACGATCATGTCGGCGCCCCCCTTCTCAATTGGCTGTTCTTTCGACAGGTCGATAATTTCAGTAACAACGTGTTTATCCAGCCACGGTTTCAGCCCGTTGATTGAATCGGCTATCTTTTTCTTACACAAATTGCCTGAAACGAGGATTTTTTTCATCTGTTTAAACGGATAAACGCCGCTTTCCAGCCTTCGTAAGTGAACTGTTTATGTCAATTAATTCGAGGGCGGCGACAAATTTATCGGCAATCCCCTCTTCGTCCAGACCCATATTTTTCAACATCAGGTCACGGGGTCCGTGTTCAATGAACCGGTCGGGAATGCCCATCCTTAAGATTTTGTTTACGTCCTCTCTTTCATCGGAAACAAGCTCCAGCACTGCCGAACCAAATCCACCCATCAAGGCATGGTCTTCCACGGTTATGATTAATTTGTGGTTTCTAACCAGTTCTAAAATCAATTCTTTGTCCAGGGGTTTGGCAAACCGCGCGTTAACCACCGTAACCTCGATACCCCTTGCGCTTAGTCTTTCAGCCGCGTGCAGGCAGCGGTATACCATTGCGCCGAAGGCAAGCAGAACGCCGTCCGTTCCTTCCCGCAGCACGGAGGCCTTTCCAATATCAAACGTCTCGTAAGAATTGGTAAGGGCTTCGTCGGGGACGTCTTCTTTTGGATAGCGGATTGCTACGGTCTTGCCGGAATCTATGGCAATTTTCAGCATAGATCTCAACTCATTCCCGTCTTTGGGCGCCATGAGGACGAGTCCCGGAAGATTACGGAGATAGGAGATATCGAATACCCCGTTGTGCGTAGGGCCGTCGTTGCCGACGACGCCCGCCCTGTCCACCGCAAACACAATTCCATTCTGCTGCAGGCAAACGTCATGAAACACCTGATCGTAGGCCCTTTGCAGGAACGTTGAATAGATGGCAACGACGGGTTTCATTCCCCCTGCGAAGAGACCGTTTGCCAGGCCAACAGCGTGCTGTTCGCAGATGCCAACGTCAAAAAACCGGTCTGGAAATTTATTTCCAAAGGTAACAATGCCGGTGCCGTCGGGCATGGCGGCCGTAATGCCTACGATTTTAGGGTCGTTCTTTGCCAAGTCTACAAGGGTATTGCCAAAGACCTTTGTGTAGGAAGTCTTTTTAGGCTCGCTCGCGGGCGGCTGCATCTTCCCGTTACACATTTCAAATTTCCCGGAGCTGTGAAACTGGGTTGGATTTTTGTACGCAGGCTCAAAGCCGCGCCCTTTTTCCGTTATCACGTGCAAAAGGACGGGGCCGTTCAGGTTTTTAATATCGTTTAGCGTCCCTGTCAGCGCGCGGAAATCGTGTCCATCAATAGGGCCAAAATAGCTTAAGCCGAGGTCTTCAAATATCTGACCAGGAGCGGTTCCTCTTTTTATCATTTCAACTACGTGATCGACTGTCTTTTCCACGGACTTTCCAAACACCGGCAGTATGTTCAATAAGTGGTGAAAGTCCTTTTTGAGGTCGGTAAAGAGCGGTAGCGTCCTGATCTTGGTCAAATACTTTGAAAAAGCGCCAACCGTGTTGGAGATGGACATTTCATTATCGTTCAGCACAACCAGCAAGTTTTTCTTGAGATCGCCCGCGTGGTTCAGCGCCTCCAGCGACATACCGGCGCCAATGGCGCCATCGCCGACGACCGCAACAAGAGATCTCTTGTACCCAAGGATTTCATCGGCGCACGAGATTCCCATTGCAGACGATATGGCGCTTCCACTGTGGCCGCAGGTAAAGGGGTCGTAAATACTCTCGGTTTTACAGGGGAAACCGCTCAGCCCTTTGTACTGCCGTAAGGTTGGGAATCTTGATTTCCTCCCGGTAAGTATCTTATGGACGTACGCCTGATGGCCCACGTCCCACACAATTCTATCTCTTTTAAAATCGAAGCAATAATGGAGGGCGATAGTCAGTTCGACAACGCCCAGGTTTGAGGCAAGATGTCCCGGATTTTTTGATACAACGTCAATGATAAACTCGCGGATTTCCGACGCCAATTTAGGCAGGTCGTCAATCGCTAATTTCTTCAAATCTTCCGGAAGTTCAATACCATCCAATAGTTTACTCATAGTTCGTGGTTTGGTTTATGTACAAAAGGTTTTGGAGATAAATACTTGTAACTCTCGTTCTGTTAATTCGGTCTTGCAGTGTTCAATTAGGCATTCAGGGCTTTATTGTGCTTGCACGCGGGGACACGGGCACCGTGTCCCTGCATAAATGTGTGCGTGGGAATACAACCGATTATCCTATTCAGAGTCCGTTGCCGCGCCCTCAGCGTGGGTGGGTTTCAGCTCGAAATCCTTGGCGCACAGCTCGCCGTTTTCGTCCTTCATCAGGATTTGAATCTTTTTTTCCGCGTCTTCCAGAAGGGCTGTACACTGCTTGTACAGCTTGATGCCGTTCTCGTATTCGGCCAGGGTGTCTTTCAGCGACAAATTTCCCTGCTCAAGCCTGCCGACAACCTCTTCCAGGTCTTTTAACGCCTCTTCAAATTTTATCCTGGCCATTTATTTAAATTTATCAATAAATTCTCTTGCCGTTTTAAGGGATTCTTTTACCACAGCGGTATTCCGAATGAGACCTCTATAATATCCCGCAATGTGCAAGGTATCGTAGAGGTTCTCAAATATTCTTGCAAGTTTGCCGTTATGAACGGCAAAATATTTTTGCAATGCGAGCCTGTATCCGTCAACGGATTTAGGCAAATCTTTTTTGCTTACCCCTCTTTCCAATAGTGCCTCGTTAATGGCTTCCAGCACGGCCAAATATGCAGTGCCAAACGCCTCGCGAACCGGCTTGGCGTCCTTATAATAATTGTCTTCAATGGGTGAGCGCGCAAGGATTTCCTTTGCGTTTTGCAAATACCGTAATGATTCTTTCATCGTTTTTGTAGTCAAAACAACACCTCCTACTTCACTATCTCAACCACCGACGATATGATGCTGCCCCTTGACAACCTTGTTTTTACCTTTGCGCCTAATTCCAACTCGTCGCTCGACTTAATCGGCGCGTCGTTTATCGTCGTCGTGACAGAGTAACCCCTGCCAAGCACCTTCAGTGGGCTTATACCTTCAAGCCGGTTTGCAAGGCCTAACAGCCTTTCACGCCTCATTTCCATCGTATGTTTGCCGGCGAAATCCAGCCTTTGGGCGATTTCGTCCAACCGCTGTTGTAACCGGAGTATGTTGTCGATTTGCCTCTTTAGCGAAAGCCTGCTCTTTATTCCCTCCAAGCGACTCCTGATAAGTAATATTTTATTACATAACACTTGGAGAAGTCTAGCCTTAATTTTCTTCAAGGCGTCTTTTAACTGGTTGTAATGCGGAACCACCAGTTCGCCGGCCTCGGTTGGGGTAAGCGCCCTTTTGTCGGCCACCAGGTCTGAAATGGTCACGTTGATTTCGTGGCCGACCGCGGAGATAACGGGGATTTTCGAGGCGTAAATGCTGCGCGCAACCACTTCCTCATTGAACGCCCACAGATCCTCCAGGCTGCCCCCGCCTCTTCCAACGATCATCACGTCGATATCGGGTACGTTATTCAAGTCGTTGATGGCCTGGGATATTTCCAGCGAGGCGCCTTCCCCCTGCACTTTTACCGGGTAAATAAGTATCTTTACCCTGGCAAACCGTCTGTTGATAACGTTCAAAATGTCCCTGATTGCCGCGCCCGTTGGAGAGGTTACGATAGCGATGGTTTTGGGGAGCAGGGGGAGCGGCTTTTTGTGGCCGGGGTCAAACAGTCCTTCCTTTTCCAACCGTTCCTTTAATTGCAAAAAGGCCAACTGCAGCGCCCCGACGCCTTTGGGTTCCACGTTCTCAACGATGAGCTGGTACTGGCCGCGGGCGTCGTACACGGTAACGGAACCGTACGCCACGACCTGCATACCGTCCTTCATTTCAAATTTCAAGCGGCTTGCGAGGGATTTAAAGATAACCGCCTGGAGTTGCGCGCCGGAGTCTTTCAGGGTCAGGTACACGTGCCCGGATGTGGCCCGCTTGAAATTGGATACTTCCCCCACAACCCATATATTGAAAAATTCCTGCTCGATAGAGCATCGGATCCTTCTGGTAAGCTCCGTTATGGTTAAAACCTTTGAAAAACTTTTTTCCGTATCAAGCAGTAATGGCAACGACCCGGCAAAACCCACCTAATCACCTTCCTTGATTTCGACTCTCTTTATGCTTTCCGCCCTTCCCGTTTTCGTGTCTACCACAATCTTCGCGCCGTTTATTCTGACGTCCTTTTCAGCCACCTCGAACTTTGTGGGCATTTGCGTTAAAATGGCCTTCAGCACGCACTCAACCTTTCTTCCGAGAATGGAGTCGTGCGGACCCGTCATTCCCAAATCGCTGATAAAGGCCGTCCCGTTCGGCAATATCTTTTCATCAGCGGTGGCTACGTGCGTATGGGTGCCAAAGACAGCGGTTACCCTGCCGTCCAGGTAGCGCCCCAGCGCCATTTTTTCAGAGGTAGCCTCCGCGTGCATATCCACGAAGATCACGCTCGTTTCGGGCGTCAAGACCTTTAGGATTTCATCCACAGCCCTGAAGGGGCAATCTATCGGCTTCATAAATACCCGTCCTAGCAGGTTAATCACGCCGATCGGCGCGCCTGTGTTTGAATTCTTTACCACGTGCCCTTTCCCTATCGCCAGGGGTGAGTAGTTGGCAGGGCGAAGGATGTTTCTGTTCTTTTGTAATACCGGTATAAGTTCCTTTTTATCCCAGACGTGATCGCCTGTCGTTATAACGTCAATCCCATAAGAAAATAACTCGTCCGCTATTTCGCCCGTAATGCCTGCGCCGCCCGCCGCGTTTTCCCCGTTTGCGATACAAAACTGTATCTCTTCCTTCTGTATAAACGGCTTCAGCTTATCTTTCAGAATAAGGCGGCCTGGTTTTCCAACAATATCGCCGATAACAAAAACACCTATTTTCATGAGCCGTTCTTTTCATAAATGTGCTTATATTTCTTTATCAATTGCCTTTCAACGTTGGAAGGCACAAATTGGCTAACCGGCCCTCCCAGGCTAACAATCTCCTTAATGAGTGATGAATTTAAAAAGGAAAACTGCTCACTGGCCGTAACGAACACGGTCTCCACCTCTTTGTTGAGCGCCCTGTTGGTAAGCGCCCGCTGATATTCACTTTCAAAATCGGATATGGTGCGAATCCCGCGCAATATAACGCTTGTTTTTTGTTCCCTGAGATAATCAACCAACATGCCGCTGAAACAGTCAACTGTAACATTCTTTAAACCTTTGGTATTTTCCCTGACCATCTCCATGCGCTCCTCAACGGAAAACAGAGACGCCTTTGAAGGATTGCACCCCACGGAAACGATGAGTTTGTCAAAGAGGATGCTGCCCCGTTTGATTACGTCAAGATGGCCGTTGGTAACGGGATCAAACACCCCAGGATAAACCGCGCTTCTTATCATCTTAATCTCTCACAAGGCAGGGACTTTGACTGTTTAAAAACGTTTAAAACCAAAAACGCCTGTATGACCTGGGCGTTCCTTTCGGCACGACATCAAACGAGTAGCTATTCTCGTTTCTGACAGGGTCCAGTTTAAGTACGATATTACCAGTCCAGTCATGGAAATAATGGGATAGTACAACACTTGTTCCAAAGTTTCCTGGCGGGGGATCATATGTCTGTCCATTCAGCGTCGTTACGGCCTTGAAGAAAAAGGTCTCGCTTGCCAGCACGCTCCACTTTTCACTGATGTTATAATTTGCGCCCAAAGTAAGGTTTGAGCTGTTGTCAACTATGTATCGATGACCGATAAAATATTCCCAATCAGGTGGGGTGTAAATCGAAAAGCCGGCACTATAGACGTCCATCTGAAACTTTTCCACATTGAACTCGTTCCGTTCCGAAACGAAAGAAACTACATCGGTAAGCTGGCTTTTGAAATCGAGATTCACGAAATCATCTTCCCTCACAAGAATCCCGTTGATGCCGTCGTTGTAAATCCCTGCATTGCCGGGAAAGGCGTAGTAATCAATATTGAATTCCACGAAATCCACCGATCTCTCATATCCGGGATTTCCCCGTTTTGTTTGTAGTTTGTTTTTTACTCCCACAACGACGACTTGCGATGAATCTAGGGCATCGATTGCATCGTACTGGTACAATGCATTGGGGTCTTTGGTAACCAACGGACTATAAAGATAACGCAATTCTGGCACGAACTCATGGCGCAGTCGATTTATCTTCAGAAAATCATTATATATACTGTAGTTTCTCCAGTGTGTCGAGCTCCAGTCTAACCCCATGGTGCCGATAAAGCGCCCCGTGGGTGGGCCATTTGTCTCGTCCGTAGCCCCGGAGGTATCGACACTCTCGGTATATCCCGTAGCCCTCCCCTCCACGAACGGATTGATGTTAAAGATCCACGGCTTAAAAGGCATTCCAACACGTCCTGAAGTGTCAATTCTCGTGACCGGCTGAGGTTTAACGCTTGATGTGCTTGTTCCAATCACATCATTGAGATAGGTTATGTATGATTCAGATGTGAATATCAGCCGATTATCCAGAATCGGCTCTCCAATAATCCGATACGAGGCTTCGGGGAGACGTTCCGCGTATTTTTTTTCCCGCAAAGAATCGATTGTTGTATCAAAGCTGTCTAGCTGCTCATTTGCTGAGAACGTTATGGCCGAAGTATCGTGCAGTTTTCGCGCGTACAACACCGTTTCTCTGTCTTTTTCGGTTTTAAATTCATTTGGAAAAAATTCCCGGAGAAACCTTGGGTCGCTCAAGTGAGAGTATTCTGCATCCAAACGCCAGTCGTCCGGCAGTTCCTGCCTGTGTCGCCAAAGAGCTTTGCTGCGATTAGCATTATCAACGGGTACGCCAAATATATCATAGTCGCCTTGGTCGTTGAGGTAATAGGTATCGATAGAACCAAAGGTCTTGTTTTCTTTATCGTGATATCCAAAGCCAAGACCAACTCCCATGCCCCTCAAAGTCATATAGTCAACCTTTAACGTAAGGTCACTCCATTCCTTTTGTTTTCCACCGGTGACAGCAAAGATATCCCAGTCTGTCTTGACAAACTGGCCAAACCCTGATTTTCCAAAATCCCAATATTTTAAGAGGCTTTCCTTCTTTTGAATATCGAAAGATATAAATGGAAAATAAGCTACAGGGTATTTGTCGATGTAAAATGAATTATTAGTTGAAGAAAAAACATTATGATCTTCCCTTTGTATCAGTCTGATCTTTTTCCCTTCAAAGTGATAATGTGGATGTCCATACTCACAGGTGCTAAAGGTGCCGTTTTCGATCTCGTACAGCCCCTTGCCCGTCTGTCTTATCTCTTCGCCGGTGATGTAAATGGGCATTTCTTCAGTGCTGTCGGGGGCCTTCTTTTGTTTTTTCCGTGAAGTTTCATTAATCACGGGGGCGGACTTCGGTTTAGGTGGCTCTATAACGGTTTTCATGTGGGTATTTATGTAAATACCTTTGTCGTCCACCAGGTTCTTAAATATTTTGTCTGCCACCTTGACGTCCTTTTTGTCGCGCATCGATACGTTTCCTTCTGCGTAAATCTCGCTCAGGAGCAATTCAGATTTCTTCTGCCCGCCCGATTCTTTTTCGTCGAGGTATAAAATAACGCTATCGGCATCAACGGACAAATCCCCCTTCTTGATTTTCACATTTCCGAGAGCCACCACAACACGCCGGTTTCCTTCTTTCCACGAATCAATATTGTCTGCTACAATGTCAATTAATTCACCTTTTGAGGGTACCCCTGCCTTTAAGGCCTGCGGAGACATTACGGTGGATAGATACTCCTCTTTTCCCATGGAACGAATCTCTTCACCGCGAAGAAGAACGTCCAACTCCTTTGCTGTTTCAAGGGCCTCTATTGGTTGTATCGGGTTAATGACCACGCCTGTCATCGTTTCAGACCGCAAATATGCCTGGACATATTTTTCATAGTTCGTATCCTGGAAGATGGTTATGTTGCTTTCGCAATATATTTCTACTGTTGCCTCAGTGTGCTGCAAGGCCTCTTCCTCATGGAACCAGCAAATGATTGTATCGGCAACAATCTGAAATGGGCCTTGCACTACCTTTGCGTTGCCACCGGCTACAAAAACCCGAATTCCATCCTTTTCCCAGGTGCTTATGTGATAGGCTGATAGGGAGAAAGGGCGCTGTGCAATATTTTTTTCCGACAGCAGCGTATCTGCGTAAGCGGAACCTGCAAGGATAAACGATACCATAAGAATGGTTAAAATGCGTGTTATTCGCATAGGAAATAATCCGAAGTGTTTCGCATCCGTCACGGGTAATTTACCTCTTCAGGCGCATCCGGTTTAAGTTATTTGGGCGGCGAGGAATTATTATCTATTGTGCTATCTTAAAAAACTTTTTTATGTGGCCAATCACAAAATCCTGTTCCTCTTGAGTAATTTCAGGGAAAATCGGTAGCGCCAACACCTCGTTTGCAGCCCTTTCCGACTCAGGGAAATCTCCCCTCTTATACCCCAAATACTCAAAGCACTGTTGTAAATGAAGAGGAACCGGATAGTAAATAGCAGAGTCTATTCCCTGTTGTTCGAGGTAGCTCCGCAGGGCGTCTCTCTTTGAAACGGCAATCACATATTGATGGAATATATGGGTATTGTAAAGCGCTATGGCCGGCAACCGAATGGGTAGCCTTTCCAAGTGGGCGCTGTAATATGACGCGACCAGCCGGCGTTTTTCAGACCACTCGTCCAGATACTTCAGCTTCACGGATAAAATCGCGGCTTGAAGGGCGTCTAGCCTTCCATTAATGCCTATGTGGGAATGATAATACCTTTGCTTTGAACCATGCACCCTCAAGATGCTAACCAGTTCGGCCAAAGAGTCGTTATTGGACGCAACCAGGCCGCCGTCGCCACAACCACCCAAATTCTTGGTAGGATAAAACGAAAAACAGCCCAAGTCTCCAAGCGTTCCTGCCTGGCCCCCCTTATAAACTGCCCCGATTGCCTGCGCCGCATCTTCAACAACCATCAACTTGTGCTCACGCGCTATCTGAAGTATGGTATCCATGTCAGCACATTGACCGTAAAGATGGACAGGTAAAATCACCTTTGTTTTTTTACTAACCGCGCCAGCAATCTTATTTACGTCAATATTATAAGTCGAGGGGTCGATATCAACAAAGACTGGGACAGCCTCCAGCCTGGCAATTGAACTTCCCGTTGCAAAAAAAGTGAAAGGCGTGGTAATAACCTCGTCACCCCTTTTAACGCCGCAGGCCATCAAAGCAATAAGAATGGCATCCGTGCCGGACGATACGCCGATAGCGTGCTTCACACGGCAAAACTTCGCCATGCTGCGTTCAAAAGATTCAACATAGGGGCCGAGGATATATAACTGGCTGGAAATTACCTCCAAAACGGCCTTATTAATTTCTTCACGGATACTTTCATATTGCCGCTTCAAATCCAGAGAGGTTATCTTCATCAGGGCAAATTATTCCAGTCATTTATCAAAGGTCTTTATTCGTAAGTTTGCTA
>Ga0315281_10000781_pt1 | contig 45863 bp, 46 predicted proteins | sample YL17G07_0_MG_FD_204540 | JGI IMG/M metagenome (GOLD analysis project Ga0315281, IMG submission 204540) | Sediment microbial communities from Yellowstone Lake, YNP, Wyoming, USA - YL17G07_0 | ecosystem: Environmental > Aquatic > Freshwater > Lake > Sediment | place: USA: Wyoming | collected...
GAGACGTACGGCGCGCGGGGCTTCCGCTACCTCGACATTGGGGTATCGGGCGGCATCTGGGGACTGAAGATCGGCTACTGCATGATGGTCGGCGGTCCCGCGGACGCCGTCGTCGTCGTGACGCCGCTCCTCGACACGCTGGCGCCGCCGAACGGGTGGGCGCATTTCGGCAAGAGCGGCGCCGGCCACTTCACCAAGATGGTCCACAACGGGATCGAGTACGGGATGATGCAGGCGTACGGCGAAGGCTTCGAGCTCCTGCATGCGAGCGAGTTCCAGCTCGACCTGCGGAAGGTCGCGCAGGTCTGGAACCACGGCAGCGTCGTGCGCTCGTGGCTCCTCGAGCTCGCGGAACGCGCGTTCGAAGCGGAGGGCAGCGACCTCGAGCACATCAAGGGCTACGTCGCCGACTCCGGCGAGGGCCGCTGGACCATCCAGGAGGCGATCGCGCACGACGTCCCGATGACCGCGCTCGCGCACTCGCTCTTCGCGCGGTTCACCTCGCGGCAGGAGGACAGCTACGCGATGAAGGTCGCGGCGGCCCTCCGCAACCAGTTCGGCGGCCATGAAGTGAAGACAGAGTGAACGCAGTGACGATCGCGCCGCCGCTGGCGAACCCGCTGCGCGCGGGAACGCGGATCGCGCGAACGCCGCAGCCGTGCGCGCTGGTCATCTTCGGCGGTACCGGCGACCTTGCGGCGCGGAAGATCGTGCCGGCGCTCTACAACCTCGCGCTCCAGCGCCTCTTGCCCGCGGCGTTCGCCGTGGTCGGCGCGGCGCGGGCGGATCTTACCCCCGAGCAGTTCCGCGACAGCCTCCACGCCGATCTCGTCACGTTCTCGCGGACGAAGCCGATCAACGAGGATGTCTGGCGGGCCTTCGCCGGGAACGTCCATTACGTGTCGACCAAGGACGCCGAGGGGTACGAGACCCTTCGGCACACGCTCGCCGACCTGGACGTGCGCTCCGGCACGAACGGCAACCGGCTCTTCTACCTCGCGACGCCGCCATCCGCGTACGGTCCGATCGTCGACATGATCAAGGCGCATCGCCTCGCGGAGAACGTGAGCGCGCGTGTCGTCGTGGAGAAGCCGTTCGGCCACGACCTCTCGAGCGCGAGCGCGCTGTCGGAGAAGCTGCAAGGCGTCTTCACCGAGGACGAGATCTTCCGCATCGACCATTACCTGGGCAAGGAGACCGTCCAGAACATCCTCGTCCTCCGGTTCGCGAACGGGATATTCGAGCCGATCTGGAATCGCCAGTACGTCGACCACGTGCAGATCACGGTGGCCGAGTCGCTCGGCATCGAGGAGCGCGGCGCGTACTACGAGCAGGCCGGAGCCCTGCGCGACATCGTGCAGAATCACCTCCTGCAGCTCGTCGCGCTCGTCGGCATGGAGCCGCCGGTCTCGTTCGACGCGAAGGCCGTGCGCGACGAGAAGCTCAAGGTGCTGCGCGCCATCCGTCCGATCACCGAGGAGGACGCCGACAGCAACGTCATCCGCGGGCAGTACGGGCCGGGGTTCATCGAGGGCGCGTCCGTCCGCGGCTACGGCCAGGAGGATGCCGTCTCGCCCGCCTCGACGACGGAGACGTTCCTCGCGATCCGGGCGTACATCGACAACTGGCGATGGGAGGGAACGCCGTTCTACCTGCGCACCGGCAAGCGGCTCCCGAAGCGCACGACCGAGATCGCGATCCAGTTCCGCGCCGCGCCGCATCAGGTGTTCTCGCCCGAAGCGGCGGAGGGCATGGAGCCGAACGCCCTCGTCCTGCGCATCCAACCGGACGAGGGGATCTCGCTGAAGTTCGGGGCGAAGGTCCCGGTGCAGGGGATCCGGATCCGCTCGGTGAACATGGATTTCGTCTACGGGGCGTCATTCATGGTCGATGCGCCCGATGCGTACGAGACGCTCATCGTCGACGCCCTCCGCGGCGATGCGACGCTCTTCACCCGCCAGGACGAGGTCGAGCAGCAATGGCGGCTGGTCGATCCGATCGCCCGGGCGTGGGCCCTCGAGCCACGCGACCTGCCGGTCTATCCCGCCGGCACGTGGGGCCCGATCGAGGCCGACCTTCTCATCGCACGTGACGGACGGGCCTGGCGGAAGCCGTGAGCGTCATGACGACGATCGACGAGCGCGTCTGGGGCGGGCGCACCGACAGCGTGTCGGCGCTCGAGCGTGAGCTCGCGCGCCTGCGGCGATCGTTGGGCGCGCACGCGAAAGAGCAGGGTGTCCCGGTGGCGCGCGCGTCGGTGCTCAACCTCGTCGTCTTCGCGACGCGCGAGATCCACGCCCGGCGCGCCGCGGCGACGATCGACGAGCTCGCCGCCCGGCATCCGTCGCGGGCCATCGTCGTGGTCGCGGACCGCGAGCGCGAAGGACGGCCGCCGGAGCTCGAGATGCATTGCCACCTGCCGACACCGGGGGGCGCGCGTCAGGTGAGCTACGAGCAGATCCTCGTCCGCGCGCGCGGCGACGCCGACCGGCGGCTCGTGAGCGCGGTCATCCCGCTCCTCCTCCCGGACCTGCCGGTGTTCCTCTGGTGGACCGAGACCCCGCCGCTCGACGCGCCGTACTTCGACGACCTGCTCGGGCTCGCCGACCGGCTCATCGTCGACTCCGCGGACTTCTCGCGGCCGGACCGGACGCTGCCGCGGCTGCACGCCGTCGCCCGCGCCGGCCACGGCCGGTACGGCCTCACGGACTTCAACTGGACGCGCATCACTCCGTGGCGCGAGCTCACCTCGCAGTTCTTCGACGTCCCGGCCTGGCGGCCGTTCCTCGACGGCATCACCGGGGTTCGGGTCGGCTTCGCCGTCGACGCTGACGGCCGCGAGATCCATCCGTCGCAGGCGCTCCTGTTCGTCGGTTGGCTCGCCTCGCGGCTCGGCTGGACCGCGCTGGGATCGCTCGCGCCGTCGGAGGCCGGTGGGTTGCTCTTCGCGATGCGCCGCGGGGACGGCCAGGAGATCCAGGTGCGCGTGCGGCCGCGGTTCATGCGCGGGTTGGACGAGGGCGATCTCTCGGGGCTGCGGATCCAGTCGACGGACGGCGAGCGCCATGCGGAGTTCGTCGTGAAGCGCGCCGAGAACGCCGGCCACGCGACCGCGCTCGTGACGATCGGCGGGCGTGGGATGGCCGAGCGGATCGTGCCGCTCGGCAAGCCCGGGGTCGGCGATCTGCTGGGTGAAGAGCTCACGATCGCGCGCAGCGACGCGATCTACGAGGACGCCCTCGCGGCGCTCGTCGCCCTGGCCTGAGGCGGGGGTACGACGACATCGACCCATCGGGCCGCCTCCTCGCGGGCCGCTACCGGCTGACCGAGCGCATCGATCGCGGTGGGACCGCGGAGGTCTGGCGCGCCCGCGACCTGCGGCTCGACCGCGACGTCGCGGTGAAGGTGCTCGGTGCCGAGGCGGACGCCGCGTTCCGAGGGCGTTTCATGATGGAGGCCCGGCGCGCCGCCGCGGTGAGCCACCCCCACATCGTCGCCGTATTCGACGAGGGTCAGGACGGGAACGACGCGTTCATCGTGATGGAGGACGTGCGCGGCCGCTCGCTGCGGGATGTCATCGCCGAGCGGGGGGCCCTGCCGGCGCTGGAGGTCACGACCCTGATCCATCAGCTCGCGGAAGCGCTCGACGCGACCCACCGCACCGGGCTCGTTCACCTCGACGTGAAGCCGGCGAATGTGATCGTCGATGTATCCGGCAACGCGAAGCTCACCGACTTCGGGATCGCGCGCGCCGCGCGCGACAGCGAGGAGCGCGAGCTCGTCGGGACGGCGCGCTACATCTCGCCCGAGCGGGTCGAGGGACGGCCGGGCACGCCCCGCAGCGACGTGTACGGTCTCGCGCTCGTCGCGTACGAGCTCCTCACCGGCCGACCCGCGTTCCAGGGCGCGGAGAACGAGGACCTGCTGCGCGACCGGCTCGAGCGCGGCGCGCCGCACATCCGCTCCGCCGACGCGCGGCTCTCGCGGACCGCCGACGCGGTCATCGCGCGGGGCCTCGCGCGCGATCCCGAACGCCGCTACGCGACCGCGGGCGCGTTCGCCATCGCCTTGTCGGATGCCGTGAACGATCCGGCGAACCGCGCCCCGCGGCCGATCGTTGCCTCCCCCCCGCGCCGCGCGCCGTGCCCGGCCACGCTCCTCCTGCTCGGGATCGTCATCGCGATCCTCATCGGCGTGGTCCTGTTCTTCGCGAAGTTCCCGGCGGGTACCGGAGGAGCGTGAACGGCATGCCGAACCGCATCGGGATGCACCTCAGCGACGCGATCTCGTGCGTCTCCGGCGGCGGCTGTGTCCCCGAGACCGGCTGACGTCGCGGCGCGGACCGAGCAGGGTCTCGTCCGCGAGCGGAACGAGGACCGCTGGCTGACCCGGGACCACGCGGGTATGACCCTCATCGCCGTCGCGGACGGCGTCGGTGGTGAGGCCGGCGGCGACGTCGCGAGCACCGTCGCGGTCGAGGCGCTCGCGAGGTCCTTCGCCGCGCCTTCGTTCCGCGGCAGCGCGCGGACGGCGCTCGGCGACGCGGTGCAGCAGGCGAACGCCGCGGTGCTCGAGGCCGCGAAGGACGAGCGCTTCCCGCGAGCCGCCACGACGCTCGTCGCCGCGGCCATCCGCGGACGGGAGGCCGCGGTGGCGAACCTCGGGGACTCGCGGGCCTATCTGATCCGCGGTCGCGCCATCCGCCAGCTCACGACCGACCACGGCGGGGAGGAGGCGAGCAGCATCACGCGCTTCCTCGGCGATCCACGCGGCGTGCAGCCGGATATCTTCGTCGAGACGCTGCGGCCTGCCGACCGCCTCGTGCTGTGCTCCGACGGCCTCACGCGTCACGTCACGCCGGAGGAGATCGCGGTCCGGATGGCTCTCGAGCCGGCGCGAGCGGCGGACGCGCTCGTCGCGCTCGCAAAGGCCCGCGGTGGCGAGGACAACATCACCGTGATCGTGTACGCCGCGCGGCCGCCCGCGGTCTCGCGAGCGCTCGCGGGCACGCTCATCCTCGCCCTGCTGATCCTCGTCGCGATCGCCGGCGCGATGGGTGCGCTGCTCGCGACACCGGTGCCCGCACCGGCACGGTCCGCCTCGCCGAACGCATCCGCGCCGGAAAGACCGAGCGCGTCACCCGGCGTCGCTCCCCCGCCGAGCGCCGCGCCCTAACCGCTCACGCGCCGTCGCGAGCGCCCGCCCGGGCGAGCGCACGACGTAGAACGTGGCTGTGGCGAGGGCCGCGAGCGCGCCGGCCGCTCCGACGCGCAGAGCGACCGCCGCGATCGGGATGTCGCCCGGCGCGTTCAACGGGCACACGAAGGTCGGATAGAACTGGCAGTCGTACTGCCAGGTCGGCAGGATGAAGAACATCGCGGCCTGCGATCCCGGTACGGGCTGGCCCGAGACGAACGGATAGAAGTAGACGAAGACCGCGGCGGCGATGCTGAGATAGCCGATGACGAAGCCTCTTTTGCCGGTCTCCCACAGGTACGCGAGCCAGATGCCGAGAAGGAGGAGATAGAGGGCCAGTGCGGTGAAGAAGTGGTAGAAGAACAGGACCCGTGAGATCGGGATCCAGGCCACGTACTGCACGAGCATCGCGAACACGACGAAGCCGAGCGTCGCCGACCGAGCGCGGATCGCGGCGATCGCGCACCAGACGGTCGCGACGAGCGCGCCCCAGAACAGCGCGATGTTGCCGGCGTCGTAGATGTACGCGTTGTTGCCGGCATCGGACTGGCCGAAATACCAGTAGACGGGCTTCAGCACGACCGGCCAGCTCCACCATGGCGACGCCGCCGGGTGCGGCGAGGTGAGGCTCGAGTGATACCAGTACATCTGCTTGGTGAGCTCGACGAGATCCCAGCCGTACGGCGCCGTCGGGCCGCCGAACCAGCGCACGTAGCTCGCGAGGTAGATGCCCGCCGGGACGATCGCGAATGACAGGAACAGGAATGCGGCGTTCTTCCCCCGGCCGGCCAGCAGATCGAGCGGCCCGCCACTGCCGGGCCGCGCGTACGCGTACGCGTACAGGGTGACCGCGAGCGACGCGACGAGGACGCCGGCGAGCGTGTAGAAGGCCGCCCACTTCGACGCGGCGCCGAGGCCGAGCAGCACGCCGGCGATGAGGATGTCCGCGCGCGCGGACAGGCGGGGCCGGTGCGCGGCGACGATGAAGTACCAGCCCGCGACGATGAACAGCGCGACGTACACGTCGTTCATGCCGATGCGGGCCTGCGCGAACATCGATCCGTCCGCGATGACGGCGATCCCGACGAGGATCGGAAGGACGCGCGACGCGAACAGCCGACGGGCGAGCAGCACGAGCACGAAGGCCAGGAGCGCGGCCGCCACCACGCCGGGGAGCCGCCACGAGAGCGCGAGGCGACCGGTCTCGATGCGATCCGCGCTGCCCGACGGCCCGAGCGCGACGAGCGTGTCGCCCGTGCCATCGACGCCGAGGCTCGTGGCGGAGGTCGGGATCGCCGCGAACGGCGAGAGGCCGTGGACGTCGACCACGACCACGCGACCGTCAGCGATCGCGTAGAGGAAGTCGGTCCGCGGGACGACGACCATCGCGGTCACGCCGCTCGAGAACGTGCCGGTCCGCGCGTTCCCGAGCTTCACCGTGTCGCGATGCCCGTCGTTCGTGTCGATGGAGTCGAGGGCCGGCTCGTCGGCACGCGCGAGGACGATCGCGTTCGGTCCCTGGGCGAACGCGATGGCCTGCTCGCGGGCGACGCTTGGGTACGTCTTGGTCTCGGTCCACCCTGCCGTCTCGATCACGTGGACCGTCCCGCCCGGATCGAGCAGGTAGGCCTCGGCGCCATCGTTCTTCGCGGCGATCCCGACCGCTCCGGTGGCGATGGTCACAGACGCGGCCGCGCCCTCGCCCAGCACGGTGGTCGTCGTCGCGGTCCCGATCACCGACCGGCCCGCGATCCGGGAGAACGCGGTCACCGGACCGGTGATCGTCCGGACCGGCACGACCGCGCTCGACGGCTGTGGCGTGCGCGAGAACGTGATGACCTGGGTGTCGGTGACGGCAAGCACTCGGTCGCCATCGATCGCGACGGCGCGGGCCGGACCGGCGAACAGTCCGATCGTCGCGCGCGGGCCGTCGCGCACGGCCACGTCGACCTGCCCGTCGTGCGCATAGACGCGCGTGCCGTCATTCGACACCGCGAAGGCGGTCACGTTCACCGGAGCGGCCTCCGTCCCGGTGACGCGGTCGTCGCCGAAGGCGACGATGCCGAGTGCCATGAGCTCCTTCGCGAGGTGCGGGTGGGTCCACTCGTACGGCTCACGCTGCGCGAGGAGCTCGAATGCCGTCCGCGCGTGGTAGACCTCGTCGAAGTACATGTCGCGCGGCCAATCGAGGCGGAACCCACGGGTACCGAGCACCGCGAGCGCGACCATGAGCGCGATGACGATGTCCCGCCGCGTCGCCGGACCGCCGACGCCGAGCCCGGCCGGCAGCGTCCAGCGGGCCGGCACGGGCACCTCGGTCGCGACCACGGTGTCATCGAGCCGGAGCGAGGGGTCCAGCCGAGCCTCGCCGCGCGCGAGCCGCCAGCAGACGAGCGCGGCCGTGCCCATCAGCAGGAGAGCGATCCCGATCTGCCCATTGCGGTCGAAGAGCGTGGCGTCGAGCCACGGCGGTGCCTGTAGGTCGTTCTGCGGGTAGCGCGTGAACGCGAAGTACAGGCTCACGAAGAACCCGCCGGCGAGCACGAGGTACGGCACCAGCAGCCGCTGCCGCGTGACCGCGAATGGCAGGAGCAACGCGAGCGCCGGGAAGAGGTAGCGCTCGTGCGCGCGGGTCGGCAGGAAGTAGAACGCCATGACCGTCGCGGCCCCGACCGCGAGGAGGGCCGCGGTGTCGCGCCGCCACCAGAGCGGGACGACCGACACGAGCAGGCCGACGACAAGGAGGATCGCGCCCGGCACCACCCAGGCCAGGTCGTCCTTCCAGAAGTCCAGCGCGATGGACCAGCCGTTGAACGCGTACAGCGACGAGTACGGGTACGTCTCTGACGCGCTGCGCACGAGGCCGACGAACGCGCCGGGCGTCATGCCGAACGGGAACGCGAGCAGGAGCATCGTCGCAAGCGCCGCGCCGGCGGACCGGACCACCGGCCGCCAATCACGGACGCGGATGAGCTCGACCGCCGCGGCGACGAGCACCACGCCGAGGACGAGGCCGAACTGCGGCTTCGTCATGGTCGCGAGCCCCGCGAGGAGCCCGGCGATCCCCCACCGCCGCGCGCCCGCCGCGAGCAGCGCGGCGATGAACGGCACGGTGCCGACCGCGTCGACCTGGCCCCAGTACGGTCCGGCGAAGATCGGCGCGGGCTGCAGCATCCAGAGACCTACCGCGAGGATCGCCGCGCCGTTGCCGGCGTGGCGGCGGACCACTGGCACGAGGAGCAGCACGATGCCGATATCCGCGGGGATGCTGATGGCCTTCACCGCGAACCGGAGCAGATCGCCGTCGAAGAGCGCCCCGAGCAGCCAGAGCACGTAGAGGAACCCGGGCGGGTAGTCGCTGAAGTAGCCGGGCTCGTAGAAGCGGCCGGGCCCGACGGCCGCGAGCTTCTCGGCCCAGGCCATGAACGTGCCGACGTCGGATGGGAAGCCCTGCGCGCGCGTGACGAGCAGCCGAAGGACGACCCCAGCGACGATGAGGACCGCGATCGCGATGTTCGCGCGGCGGCGCCGGACGTCGCGTCTGACCATCTCCGGGCTTCGCTCCGGACCCTCGCCGCTCGCCATCATTGCCAGAACCCGTATCGGATGATCGCGACGGTCGCGTACACGTTCATCGCGACCGCCAGCACGCCCGCGACGAGGAACAGGACGGACGGGTGCTTGCGCCACACGCCGTCGCGCAGCGCGTCGCCGCCGAGCGCGAGCGCGATGAGGAACGGCTGCGCGTCGAGGCTGAACCGGTAGCCGAACTGCGCGAAGCCGACCGTGCCGTGCGTGACGTCGGGCAGGAGCGCGAGACCGGCCGCGAGCGCGGTCGCCGCGACGACGATCGATCGCCGCACATCCCGGAATCCGGCGAAGATGAACAGGAACGCCGGGGTCGTGAGGAACAGGCTCATCCCGACGAACCGGGGGCGCAGGAAGTACCAGACATTCGGGACGAGATCGGGCGGCTCCATGACGATCGCGTACAGGTGGCGCGGCAGGTACGCAAGGGAGAACAGGCCGTGATCGAAGAAGAAGTCACCCTCCGTCAGCCGCGCGTAGCCCGCGTCGGTGACGGTCCCCCAGCGCGCCACGTTGTACGCGACGTACACGGCGAGGAACGGCAGGCCGCCGGCCACGACACGCACGAACGCGGCGCGAAACGTCGTGTCGCCGCGCCGCGAGACGAGCAGCGCGAGGGCGGGCGCGGCGGCGGCCACGGGCAGCCGCGCGAGCGCCGCCAGACCGATCGCCGCTCCCACTCCCCATGCCGGACCCCCGCGTGCCGCGACGAGGAACGCGATCGCGGTGAACAGCATCGCGACGGCGTGCGCCGCGTACCACGAGCGGCCGTCGGCGCTCGTGAACAGGAGCGTCGTCCCGAACGCGGACAGCAGCGCGCCGGCGATGCCGACGACGCGCGGCGCCCCGTACGCCCGCAACGCGAGGTACAGCACGCCTGCCGACGCGCCGCCGCAGATCTGCGACACGAGACCCTGGGCCGTCGCGGTCCCGAACGCGAGGAGCGGGATCGACAGGATCGCCGGCAGCGGCGGGTACGCCACGCACCATTTCCCGTCGCCGCACGACAGCAGCTCGTTCAGCCACGGCGGATCCTCGAGCAGCCAGTAGCGTCCGTGGACGAACGCGTCGGCCAGGCGGCCGTAGTAGTCGTACACCGTCGGCGCACCCCATCCCGCGATGACGTACGCGGAGACGGCGAGGCAGCCGATGGCCACCGCGATCCAACGTTCCCTCATCACCGCGGCCTCTGGCCGCGTCCGCATCACCGCGGCCTCCGGCCGCGTCCGCATCACCGCGGCCTCCGGCCGCGTCCGCCGCAGGCGCTCACCGGCAGAACGCTAGCGTTATCCCGTTGTGACCGAACGGCTGGCGGGCCTCTCGTTCTTCTTCCCCGCGCGCAACGAGGAGCTGAACGTCGAGCCCATGGTCGCTCAGGCGCTGGCCGCGCTCCCGACCTACGCGGACCGCCTCGAGGTCACGATCGTGGACGACGGGAGCAGCGATCGCACCGGCGAGATCGCCGACGCGCTCGCGCGCGCGGACCCGCGGGTGAAGGTCATCCACCACCGCCCGGGCCGCGGCTATGGGGGCGCCGTCCGCGCGGGCCTGCGGAGCGCGACCCAACCGTTCATCTTCTTCACCGACGGCGACCAGCAGTTCGACGTCGCGGACTTCGACAAGCTCGTCGCGGCGCTGTCACCCGGCGTGGATGCCGTGATCGGCTACCGGCTCAAGCTCGCCTACCCATGGCGGCACATCGTCGTCTCGCGCGTGTACAACCTGGTCATCAAGATCCTCTTCGCCGGCGGCTGGCGCGACGTCGACTGCGCGTTCAAGCTGTTCCGGGCCGACGTGTTCGAACGGGTGCCGATCGCGAGAGTGAGGTCGAATGGCGCGTTCTTCTCGCCCGAGCTCCTCATCACCCTCCGGGCGCACGGCATCGTCGTGCGCGAGGTCGGGATCCCCCACCACCCGCGGGTGCACCACGAGCCAACGGGCACGTCCCCCCAGACGATCGTCAAGGCGATCCGCGATCTGCTGCTGCTGCGCCTGTCGCTCTGGCGGCGGTCGCATTAGGAGCGCTAGCGCTCGAGACGCCAGATGTCGGCGTGGGTCTCCCGCTTCCGGATCACCCTCGCCCGGCCGCCCTCGATGAGCGCGACCGCGGGGCGGGGATGGTGATTGTAGTTGGAGGCCATCGCGACGCTGTACGCGCCGGCCGCGGGGATCGCGAGCACGTCGCCGGGCTCCGGTGTCGGGAGGGCGACATCGCGGATGAGGAGGTCGCCGCTCTCGCAGTACTTCCCGGCGATCGCGACGTGCTCCGTCGGGGCGGCGGTCGTATGACCGGCGAGCACGGCGGTGTACGCGGCGTCGTAGAGCGCCGGCCGGATGTTGTCCCCCATCCCGCCGTCGACGGACACGAACGTGCGAATGCCCGCGACGCGCTTCGTCCCCACGACGCGATACAGGGCGACGCCGGCACGCCCCACCAGGGAGCGCCCCGGCTCGAGGTACAGGACGGCCGTGCGTAGCGACTCCTCGGAACGGATCGGCTCGCTGACCGCGCGCGCGTACGCGCCGAGGTCCAGGACCGGGTCTTCGCTCCGGAGCGGGACCGCAAGCCCGCCACCCACGCCGATCTCCGTCACCGTGATGCCGGTCGCGGTCCGCACCTCGAGCGCGAGCGCGGCGAGCGCCGCGCCGAGCTCGCCGTAGCGCTCGGCCTCGTGCAGCTGCGTGCCGAGGTGCGCGTGGATCCCCACCAGGCGCAGGTTCTTCGTCGCCGCGATCGCGCGGCATTGGGCGAGCGCGTCGCCGCCGGCGATGGGCGCGCCGAACTTACTGTCGAGCACGCCGGTCCGCAGGTGCGGATGGGTGTCCGCGCCGATCCCAGGTGACACCCGAAGCCACACCCGCACCGGCCGCGCTCGGCGCGCGACCAACCGAGCGAGGCGATCGATCTCGTCGGCGCCGTCGATGACGATCCGGCCGACGCCGAGGCGCAGGGCGGCGCGCAGCTCGTCGTCGGTCTTCGCGTTCCCGTGCAGCTGCGTGCGCGCGACGGGGAAGCCGGCGCGCTTCGCGGCGAGCAGCTCCCCGAGCGAGGCGGCGCTCGCGTCCGCCCCGGTCGCGGCCAGGATGGACGCGACCCCGCGCAGGGCGCAGGCCTTGATCGCATACGACACCCGGACCGGCCGCGCGCCCTTGAACGCGGACACATAGCGGCGGTACGCGTCGCGGATGGTCGCGGCGTCGTACACGTAGAGGGGCGTGCCGAGGCGGTCCGCGAGCGCGACGGCGTCCGCGCCTCCGATGCGCAGATGTCCGCGCCGGTCGGGGCCGGTCTCGAGCGGCCAGATCGCCGGATCGATCACGACGGGCCTCGTGGTGGGATCAGCCGCTGCCCGGATTCGGATCGTCGGGGAGGCTCTCGATGAACTGACGGAACACGCCGAGCTCGCCGGTGTTCTCGTCCTCACCGGTGGCCGTGATGGACGACCGGTCGACGACGTTCTCCGCCACGAGGATGTGCGCGTCGCAACGGACGGCGAGCGCGATCGCGTCGGACGCGCGCGAGTCGATCTCGATCTCGCGCTCGCCGACCTGAAGGAAGACGCTGCCATGGAACACGCTGCCCTGACCCGACGCGTCCGTGACGAGATCCTTGACCACGACACGAGTGATCTCGACGCCCGTGGCCTGGAGCATCGATGTCATCAGGTCGTGGGTGAGCGGCCGGTCGCTCGGGATCCCGGCGATGCGGGTCGCGATGCTGTGAGCCTGATCCGCGCCGATCCAGATGGGGACGAGGCGGTCCGAGTCCTTCGGCTGGAGGAGCACGACGTGCTGTCCGGTGAGGACGTGCACGCGCACCGACTCCACCGTGCAGAGAACGAGGCCCGAACGCGGGGCTGACTCGGGCACCGGAAAATGCTACCCGTACCTGCCGTACGCCGCGGGATCGCGCCGGGTACGGTCGCGCAACAGGAGCACCAGGGCGATACCGGCGAAGAACCCGAAGATGTGGGCGAAGTACGCGACCTGCTCGGTCGCCGCGTAGCCCGAGAGACGCAGCGAGGCGAACCCTTCGACGAACTGGATCACGATGAAGAACCCGATGACGACGACCGCCGGCAGCTGCACCACCGTGATGAAGATCCCGAGGAAGATGAGCGTACGGATGCGGGCGCCCGGCGAGAGGACGAGATAGGCGCCCAGCACGCCGGCGATCGCGCCTGACGCACCGAGCATCGGCGATGGCGCGACGATCCCCTGGCCGATCGCGGCAACGATCCCACAGAGCAGATAGAAGAGGAGGTACGTCGCGCTGCCGAGACGATCCTCGACGTTGTCGCCGAAGACCCACAGGTACAGCATGTTGCCGATGATGTGAAGCCATCCGCCGTGCAGGAACAGGTGCGTGATCAGCGGGACGAACGTCGCGATCGTCCAGGCACCGGTCGAGAAGTCGTGCGTGAAACGCGACCAGTCGAACGCGTAGCGGTCGAGGAACGCGTCCAGGGCGCCCGGCGTGCGCTGCAGGCTGACGATGTAGATCCAGACCGCGATGTTCGTGAAGAGCAGCAGCCGGTTGACCACGGCGGGACGTCTCTTCGGGTTGGCGTCCGAGAGCGGGATCACCGGCTGAGATCCGTGGCCGCGATCTTGGCGCCGTGGGCGGTGTAGACGATCCGCTGGCCCTCGGAGACGAAGAACGCCGTCGGCGGCGGGAGGTCCCTCGGCAGATCGAACCGTGCCACCTCGCGCCCGTCGCGCGTGACCTGCACCACGCGCCTGCCCGGCGCGTCGAGGATGTAGATATTCCGCTGCGAGTCGATCGCCTGGATCGCGGACGCCTTCACCGGCTCACCGATCCACCTCACCGTGAAGTCAGCCTTCGTAGCCGTCGTCGCAAGACCGACGCGCTTGAACAGGCCGATCTCGCCGGCGACGGTCGCGATCCATACGCTGCCGTCGACGGCGAACGACGAGATCGCGTTCGGCGCCTGGGCCTGCGCGAGCACCCCCTCCGTTGGAAGGTAGGTGCCGCGATCCTCCTCGTAGCGCCAGATCTGTCCTGAGGTCGCGTCGAGCACGTACAGGTTGCCGCCGAAGGTCACAAAGCCGTTCACGCTCTTCCACTTGTCGCGCCCGTCCGGGCTGACCTCGACGACGGTGTTCCCTTCGGCCTTCCAGATCTTGTTCTGGTCGTCGATCGTGAAGAGGGCGCTGTCGACCGCAGTCACGAGCAGCGGGGTGCCGACGCCGGCCTTGCCCTTCTGCAGCACGGCGCCCGCGATCGTCGTCCCGGGTGGCTGCTCGAAGACGCGCCAGAGCCGGCCACTCCCGGGATCAGCGACGTACAGGCCGAACTGCGTCTGCGTGAAGCTCGCTGCCTTCGCGCCGGGCGCCACCGAGGAGAGGTCGAGCAGCACGTGGTTCAGCCGATCGGCGAGCGCGTCCGCACGCGCCTTCAGCGCCGCGAGCTGCTGCCGGTCCGCCACCGTCGACGCGGATGCCTCGATGATGCGCGCCGTCGCCGACCCGATCTTCTGCCGTGCGCGGTCCTCGTCGGCCGCCGGCTTGCGATCGAGGAAGGCCTGTGCCGAGTCCAGGTCGTTCTGCGCCGCGAGGACCACGAGGTTGTAGTTGGCGACCACGCTGTTCGCCTGGAAGTCGCGTACGACGACCGCGCCGATGACGATCGATACGCCGAGCAGCGCCACCGCGAGCAGGCTGATGAGCCGCTGCTGGCGCGCGCTCCGCTCGCGCGCGGTGTGCATCGGACCGCCCAGCGCGGGGCCCCGATGCGGCATGAGCTCGAGACCGATCGCCACGCTCCTGCCGACGGCTCCGGCGGCCGGGGAGGCGACCGCGCCGATGGCCCGGCCGATGCGCGGCCGGTGGCTCCAGATCGCGTCGAGCCGCGACCGGATGGTCTCAGCGACGAGGACCTCCTCGGGTGGCCGGCTCGGCTCGGGCGTGGACGCGAGGCGCGGCGCTGATGTCGTCGCGGCCGACACCTCCACGAACAGCACGCTGTCGCTACCCGAGCCGCCCTCGGCAACGAATCGGTCGTGGAGCTGCTCGGCCGCCGCACGGGGATGGAGCGTGACCGCCGCGTTGAGCAGCGCGTCGGCTCCGAGCGCCGCGACGGCGTTGCCACCCGCGAGGATGATGGTGTCGCCCGGCTCGATGGTCTGCTTCCACACCGCCGGAAGGAGATCCGGATCGCTGCCGAGCGACGCGGCGCGGCGCGTGGTCGTGCGATGGACGAAATCTGCGAGCTCGTTCGAGTCGTCTCCCGGCAGGAACAACCGCGCGCGCCGAACGAGGAAGATCTGGGCCTGCCCGATGCGCGCCGCGTACAGCGCGTTGTTCACGAGGATCGCGCATGCCACGTGCAGCGTCACTCGGCCACGCTGGTCGCGCAGCTGGTTCGCGGCGCGGCGGTTCGCGGCGCGCAGGGCCTTGCGGAGCGCCACCTCGATGCCGGCTGAGAGGTCGTACTCGTACTGCTCGCGCACGAGATCGGCGACCTCGCGGGCCACCTCCGTCCCCGCCTTCCCCTGCGGCTGGACCTCGCAGAGGAAGTAGAAGCGTCCCTTCGTGCGGAGGGTCGCACCAAGGGTCGGCTCGCTCACGACGATGACGTCGGACCCCGCCCGGATCTCGGTGGTCGATCCGACCTTCGTGGAAAAGCCGGTCTGCCTCACGCCCTTGGCCCCCATTCGGCGATCGCCGGCACGGCACGGATGTGCTCGATGTCGGTCACCACGCGCCTGGCGAGCGCGGCGACCAGCTCGGCTTCGCGCAGGCGGATCTCGCCCGACCAGGTCGCGTCCGGGACCGCGATTATGAGTGCGCGGTCGCTCAGTCCGATGGCCCGGGTCACGTCGGCACCGGACCCGAAGACGTCTCTTGCGGCAGCGGCCCACGCGTCGATCGCCGAGACGCGTGCGACATCGCGTTCGATCCCAAGCTTGCGCAGGGCGCGATCGATGGCGCCACCGATCGGCCTCAACCGATCGCCCCGTCCTTGACCCGCAGCACGTCCGCCCGCTCGATGAGCCGCTGCGGCACGCCGGCCTCGAACGCCGCGGTGAGAAGGGTCTGTGCGTCCTCGGGCAGCGCGTCGACCAGGGCGTCGCGCCGGCCGGGGTCGAGCTCGCTCAGGACGTCGTCGAGAAGGAAGACCGGAAGCTCGCCGACGCGCTCGCGGATCCACGCCGCCTCCGCCAGCTTCAGCGACAGCACGGCGCTCCGCTGCTCGCCGCGCGACGCGAATGTCGGGAGCGCGCGGCCGAACGCGCTCACCGCGAGGTCCTCTCGATGCGGGCCCACGAGCGTCGCGCCTTGCCAGATCTCGCGTTCGCGTTTCTGGCCGAGCAGCGCCTGATACGCCGCCGTACGCTCCCCGATCGTGTCGCCCTCGACCTGTGCGGCGTACGCGAGGGACAGCGCATCGGAACCGCTGAAGCGCGCGGCCGCCTCACGAAATGGCGCGACGAGCTCGCGGACGGCCTCGAGCCGACGGAGCGAGATCGACGCGGCCAGCCGCACGAGCTCGCCGTCCCAAAAGCTGAGCTCCATCGTGCGAGCCGGCCCGGCCGAGCTCCACTCAACGGCGCTCGGCCGCGCGCCGTCACCGCGCAATCCGCGGAGAAGGGCGTTCCGCTGCTCCAGCACCCGGCCGTACTCGCGCGATTCCGCGCGGTGCCGGCGGTGGACCTGCGAGACCATCGCGTCCAGGTAACGACGCCGCGCGCTCGGCGCCTCCGCGAGCAGCTGCACGTCCTCGGGGAAGAAGGACACCACCGCGAGCTCGCCGATCGCCTCGTCGGCGCGCTTGCCAGCGCCGTCGAGCAGGTACCGGCGGGGCCGGCGCCGCTCGTCCTCCGGCGGCGAGAACAGGACGACGTCGACCGTGCGCGCGTCGTCGACGCGTTCGACGCGGGCAGACACGCGAGCGGTGTTCGCGCCCCAGCGCACGAGCTCCGCATCGTCATGCGCGCGTGGCGAATCGCCTCGGGCGATCAAGTGGATCGCTTCCAGGACGTTGGTCTTGCCGGAGCCGTTGCGGCCAACGAGCGCGGTGACTCCGGGCGCGAGCGTGCGCTCGGCGCGGGCGTAGCTCCGGAAGTCCTCCAGGAGGATCCGAGCGACGCGCATCTAGCCCGGGATACGGAGCGGCATCACCACGTGCAGGTAGCTGTCGTCGCCGATGATACGAACGACGCCGGGCGCGAGGGGTCCGCCGAGCTCGAGCGCGACCTCCGAGGCGGTCAGGCTGCCGAGCGCATCCGCGACGAAGCGCGAGTTGAACGCGATCGCGGTCGCCTGTCCCTCCACGGTGGCATCGACGCGCGAGGTGTTGTCGCCGACCTCGGCCGCGGTCGCGCTCACGACGAGCGGTACTTCCTGTGAGGGATCGACCGCGAACCGGACGATGTTCGCCGCGTCACGCGCGAAGTACGACGCGAGCTTCGTCGCCTTCAGGAGCTCGTCTCGCGAGACGGTGACCCTCGTGGTGTGGCTCGTCGGGATGACCTGGCGGTAGTTGGGGAACTGGCCTTCGATGATCCGGGAGACGAGATCCGCCTCCTCGGTGTGGAAGATGACCTGGCTCCCGTTCGGCGTCACCAGGATGTCGACCGGCGAGTCGGAGTCATCGACGATGCGCGCGACCTCGAAGAGGCTGCGTGCCGGAATGATGATCTCGACCTTCGGCTCGACCTTGACCAAGAGCGGGGCACGCCGGACCGAGAGCCGGTACGGATCCGCGGCGGCCATCGTCACCTCGTTGCCATCGAAGGTGGTCAGCACGCCGGTGAGCACCGGTCGCGAGTCATCGGTGGCGGCGACGAACGCCACCTCGTTGATCATCCGCCGGAGCACGCCCTGGGATACCCGGGTGGTGGGTTTGTCGGGGATCGCGGGGATGATCGGGAACTCCTCCGCGTCGAGGCCTTTCAGGTTGGCTTCGGTCGTGGCGCTCTTCAGGTGAATGGTCTTCGTCCGGACGTTGAGCGCGATCTCGATCGGTCCGGCGGGGAGCGAGTTCACGAAGTCGGTGAAGAGCTTCGCCGGCACCGTGATCGCGCCTTCATCCTCGATCTTGGCCGGCACCCAGCAGTTGACGCCGATCTCGAGGTTCGTCGCGGTGAGCTTCAGGCGGCCACTGTCCGTCTTCAGGAGAACGTTCCCAAGGATTGGGAGCGTCCCTCTCGTGGAGACCCCGCGTCCGACGATCGAAAGACCGCGCGCGAGGTTCTCTTGTAGACAGCTGACCTTCACCCAGGCTCCCTCCACGTCCTCGTAGCTAGAAGTTGATCAGAACGCCAGTCGCAGTAGTAGCGGTGTGGACTATGACCCTTCCCTCAGGATCGACGCGCAGGGCCGGTCCGGATCGCATCTTCGGCGGTGGACGGTGCGGGGACGCGGTGCGGATGGCCCGGGATGATTCGAACGCCCATGTCTGGAAATGCTACAGGCAGAGCCCTAACCAACACGTCGACGGGTGGGTTGTCCACGAATGGGGGTCGTTATCCACAGGCCCTGCTCGCTTATCCACACCGCCCAGCACGCACTACTCCGCGTAGAGCAGCTCTCGCAGTGAGTTGATGTCACGCCGGAAGTCGTCGTTCTCCGACATCTCCCGCTCGATCTTCTCGCAGCCGTGCAGGACCGTCGAATGATCCCGGCCGCCGAGAGCCTCCCCGATTCGCAGGAGCGGCGCCTCGGTTTCCTCGCGCATGAGGTACATCGCGATCTGCCGCGGCAGCACGATCTGCTTGTCCCGGGCCTTACCGCGGAGCTGATCGGACGGCACGCCGTAGTACTTCGCGACGGTCTCGACGATGCGCTCCGGCGAGAGCGACTGCCGGCGCGGGTTGTACAGGATGTTCTGCAGGATCGTCTGCGCGAGGTCGGTCGTGACGGCGACCGCGTTCAGCGTCGCGTACGCGACGATCCGGGTGAGCGCACCTTCGAGCTCGCGGATGTTGGACACGATCCGCTGCGCGAGGAAATCGATGACCGGCGGCGGCACCGCCACATTCGCTGCCTCGGCCTTCGCGCGAAGGATCGCGATGCGGGTCTCGAGGTCGGGGGCGGAGATGTCCGCGATGAGCCCCCACTCGAAGCGCGAACGGAGCCGGTCCTCGAGCTGTGGGATCGCCTTTGGCGGCCGGTCGCTCGAGAGGATGATCTGCTTCCCCTCTTCGTGGATGGCGTTGAAGGTGTGGAAGAACTCTTCCTGCGTGCCTTCCTTGCCCGCGATGAACTGGATGTCGTCGATGAGCAGCACGTCGATGCGGCGATAGCGCTCCCGGAACTCCTCGGACTTCTGGCCGCGGATCGAGTTGATGAACTCGTTCGTGAACTTCTCGCTCGTCGCGTACGCGACACGCTTCTTCGGGTGGCGCGACAGGACCGCGTGACCGATGGCGTGCATGAGGTGCGTCTTGCCGAGCCCGCTGCCGCCGTAGACGAAGAGGGGGTTGTACGAATGCCCGGGCCGCTCGGCGACGGAGAGCGCGGCGGCGTGCGCGAGACGGTTGTTCGAGCCGACGACGAATGTCGCGAACGTGTAGCGCGCATTGAGGACCGCGGTGACTGGGGATGACTCCCCGCGGCGCTCGGACGGCGGTGCGACGGGCGTGATCTGGGTACTCGAAGAGCCGGCATTTTGGCCGGAATTCACGGAATTCGCGGGACGCTGGCCGGTGCCCGGCGCGGGTGCCGCGCCCCCTGGGACGGTGATGAAGCGGACGTCGACGGTGCGACCGACGAGGTGTTGGAGCGACGTGCGCACCTGGCTGCGGTACTTGTTGTCGAGCCACTCTCGGGCGAAGGCGTTCGGGACGCCGATGCAAAAGACGTCGTCCTCTTCGCTGACAACGTACGTCTCTTTGAACCACGTGTCGTAGTTCGCCTTCGGCATCGCAAGCTGCAGCTCGCCGAGGGCGGCGCGCCACAGCTCTTTCAGATTGGCACGGCTGTCTGCTCCCAGCTGCGAGTCGGACGTCACGGATGCTCCCCACTCGAGATGCGCGCGCGTTGCCTGGTCCTGACGGTGGCGCTTGGATCGCGATGCGAATGCGAGGCTCGTCGCTGGAAGTGGCTCCCCTGGAAGCCCGCGAACTATACCCCCGCGTCGGAACGTGCGCCAAGGTAAAGAGTAGGTCCGGAGCAGGCTGCTAGACTTTCGATCACACCTCCGACACCGATCCGACGTGATTCGCCTCAGCTCTTGGAGAAGGGACTCGATCGTGAAGCGTACGTACCAGCCGAAGACCCGTCGCCGCGCGCGCGTTCACGGATTTCGTGCGCGCATGAAGACGACGGGAGGCCGCAGGGTCCTCTCCGCGCGGCGCGCGCGTGGTCGCAAGCGACTCACCGTCGTCTAGCCGGACAGTGATGCACGCCGCGCGACTGCGGCGAGGGGAAGACATCGCGCGTGTCCGGACAGAAGGTGTCGCGCGCAATGACAAGTTGTTCTCCCTCCGCGCCTTGCCGAGCGACCAGGGAACCGTGCGTGTCGCGGTCGCGTCGTCGCGCGCCGTCGGCGGCGCTGTGCAGCGGAATCGGGCCCGCCGGCGTGTGCGTGAGGCCGTTCGGGTCGCGCTCGCGACCCGGTCGAGCGTCGCCTCCGGCATGGATCTCGTGGTGATCGTGCGCCCCGCCGCGCTCGACGCCGCCGCCGCGGACGTGCGCGGCGCGGTCGAACGCCAGCTCGCCATGGTGCTTCGGTGAGGCGCGGGGTCCTCGCTGCGCTGCGGTTCTACAAGGCGCACATCAGCCCCGGCCTCCCGCCGGCCTGCCGTTACACCCCCACCTGCTCGGAATACGCCATCGAGGCCGTCGAGCGCTACGGCGCCTGGCGCGGCTCGATCATGGCGATCCGCCGGGTCATCTCGTGCAATCCGTTCGCGCGCGGCGGGTACGATCCCGTGCCGCAGCGAGCCGGTCACTAGATGGAGTTCCTCGCCCCGTACTGGAACTTCCTGCTCGTCCATCCGCTCATCTCGCTCCTCGTCTTGGCATACGACCTCGTGCACGACTTCGGGTTCGCAATCGTCGTCTTGACCATCGCCATCCGTCTCGCGCTGTACCCGCTGTTCGTCACGCAGATCCGCAACCAACGCGCGATGCAAGAGCTGGCACCCGCGATGAACGAGCTCAAAGCCAAGTTCGGCACCGACAAGCAGCGCCTCGGCCAGGAGCAGATGAAGCTGTACAAGGAGCGCGGCTACAACCCCGCGATGGGCTGCCTGCCGATCCTGCTGCAGATGCCGCTCCTGCTCGCCATGTACGCGGCCTTCACCCAGGCGCCCCACCTGACCGGCGCGTCGCTGGCGCAGGACCTCCTCCCGTTCGTGCCGAACCCGCTCGCGCCCGACCAGACCCTCGATCTCACCGCCCACTGGCTGCCCTGGATGGAGGCCTGCCCGGCGGCGGTGGTCGGTCAGATCTGTGGCCTCGGCGCGCCTGACCCGTGGCACCTGCTCCCGATCCTGGCCGGCGCGACGCAGCTCATCTCCTCGGTCATGTTCCAGCCGACGACGCAGCCGAAGACCGTCGATCCGCAGCAAAAGATGATGCAATCGATGCAGTACTACTTCCCGCTGCTGACGATCTTCATCGCCTGGAGCCTTCCGGCCGGCCTCGCGATCTACTGGGTGACCACGACGCTGTTCGGCATCGTGCAGCAATACTTCGTGAGCGGATGGGGCCAGCTGCCGCGGTTCCTTCCATTCCTGAAGCGGATCCCGTCGCCCGCGGATCGCACGCTCGCGGCGCGGCAGCAGGCGGCGCTCGAGGAAGAGCGCCGCGACATGGCGGGGAAGGTCGCGATCACATCGAACGGTCCGGGCTCGAATGGCGCGCAGAACACCCGTGAAGCGCGCCGCCAGCGGAACCGCAACAAGAAGAAGTAGGGCTTGCTTCGCCTTCCGGCAAAGTAAGCGCGAGGGGGGACGCGATGCCGCTCCGTGGGGAAGAGTTCACCGGTCGTACGGTCGAGGAGGCCATCGAGCGCGGATTGCTCGAGCTCGGCCGCAAGCGTTCTGACGTCGACATCGAGATCCTGGAGCGTGGCAAGCCCGCGAACATGCTCGGCATGGGCGGCGTCGACGCGCGCGTGCTGCTCTCGTTCACCGAGGAGGAGCATGCGCAGGAGCCCGAGCCCGTCATCGACGAGCGCGAGGTCCCGCGCCGCCCGGACGCGGTGCGCGCCGCGGCGGAGCGCGCCAAGGACGAAGCCGAGGACGCGGCGCCCGCGTTCGCGGAGGAGCTCGCGCTCGGGCTCACCGTGCTCAAGACCCTGCTCGAGAAGATGGACGTCCAGGCGGACGTCACGCTCGACGACCGTCCCGGCATGGAGGGTCTCGAGGTGGAAGGCGCGGAGCTCGGCGCGCTCATCGGCCGCGGTGGGGAGAATCTCGTCGCGCTGCAGCAGATCGTCTCCGCGATCACGTCGAAGAGCGTCGGCCGCACGGTGCACGTGCCCGTCGACGTCGAGGGCTACCGCCGCCGGCGCGAAGATCAGCTCCGCGAGATCGCACGCCGCGTCGCGAGCCGCGTGAAGACGACTGGACAGGCGGTGACGCTCGAGCCGATGCTCGCCTACGAGCGGCGCATCGTGCATCTCGCGGTGCAGGAGCAGCCGGGGATCCGGACCGAGTCCGTCGGCATGGACCCGAACCGCCGCGTGGTGATCAGTTCGACCGCTCCCGGGGCGCGCGGGCCGGTGCCGTTCCAACCGGCGCGACCAGGCGGCTTCCGGAGCGGCCCCCGCCCCGGTGGACCAGGTGGACCCGGCGGCCCGGGCGGCCCGGTCGGACCAGGCGGATTCGCCGGCCGGAGGCCGTACCCGCCTCGTCCGGGCGGTGTCCGTCCGCCCCGGCCGGGAGGATTCGGCCCCGACCAGTAACCGGACGACGAGCCGAACGGTCCGCCGTTAGCTTGCTCGTGGTGCCGACCTCCGAGCACAACTGGTCCGCCGAGCGCGTCCGCGGCAACTTCCGGATCGACGCCTTCTCGGGTGTCATGGCGGGCGTCTATCTGGGCGTCATCGTGGCGTTCCTGCCCGTCGTCATCCGGCGCATGGGCGGCTCGACCGAGGACGTCGCCCTCGTGGTCGCCGGACCGTTCATCGGGCACCTCTTCTCACCCGTGTTCGGCTATCTGCTCGCGCGCTTCCGCCCGGTGCGGATCACCGCCGTCACGGCCACCCTCGCCCGCTCCCTCTTCCTCGTGGGGGTGCTGGTGGCCGCGACGCCGTTCGCCCTCGCCCTTGTCTCGGTGACGATGTGGGTGATCGCGGTCGCGAACATGGCGTCGTATGCCACGCTCATGCAGGGCATCTACCCCGACAGCGAGCGCGCGTCGGCCATGGGCAAGGTGCGTGTCGGCGCGTCGATCGCGAGCATCGCGAGCGCGACGCTCGCCGGCCTGTTCATCGACAGCGTGCCGGCCACGTTCGTCTTCGCGGTCGCGACGATCGTGTCGCTCCCGGGGGCGATCGCATTCGGACGCATCCGTCACGATCCGCCGGCGGTACCGTCGGCGCGCCGCCGGCCATCGCAGATCGCGCGCGACGTGTGGCGTGACCATCGATACCGGCGCCTGCTGCTCTCATTCACGATCTTCGGCTTCGGCAACCTGATGAACGCCGCGCTCTACCCGATCCTGCTCGTCGACCACTTCAACGCGCCGAACAGCTTCGTCGGGTTCATGACCGCTCTCCAGGCGGGCAGCGCGGTCATCGCGTATTTCGTGTGGGGTCGATTCATCGACCGCGGCTCGTCCCTGCGCATGACCGTGATCAACACCGCGCTCGTCCTACTCATGCCGCTCGGCTATCTGCTCGCGCCGAGCACACCCTTTCTGCTGCCGGTCGCGGTGATCGCAGGCATCACGAACGCCGGCGGCGACATCACCTTCTTCACGAACATCGTGCAGCTCGCGCCGCGCGAGCGCGTGGGCGACTACGCCGTGGCGCAATCGTCGCTCATGGGGATCCGTGGGACGATCGCGCCGTTCGCCGCGTCGGCGCTGCTCCCCGCGTTCTCGCCGCAGATGGTGATGATCGGCGCGATGGGGCTCATGGTCGCGGGGCTCGTGGTGATGGACCGCGCCGTGCGTCGGGCGACCGCGGAGCGTCCCCCGGTGCTCGAGGTCGTCCCCGCGTAGATGGCGTGCGCGACACTCCGATCGTGAACCGCCTGGCGCCGCTATTCGCGACCGCCGTCCTGGCCGCCTGCTCGGCCCTGCCGGGCTCCCCGCCGGGATCCTCGCCGCTCGCGACCGTCGCGGCCGCGAGCCAGTCGCCGACCGCGACCGCGACGCGGACGATCGCGCCCCCACCGACGCCGAGCCCGAGCCCGATCCCGCTCCCGAGCTTCGCGCAGCTCTCCGCGCCGTCCGGCACGGCGGTGTGGGCGCTCGTGGCCGGGACCCGGCTGTTCCGCTCCACCGATCGCGGCGACACCTGGACCGAGCGGCCGCTCCCGACCGCGGTCGTGAACGCCGAGATCGCGTTCATCTCCGAGAACGAGGGGTGGGTCACGCTCGCCGGTCCGGCTGCGACACAGTGCCAGCAACAGTCCGTGGCGATCTCGCGGACCGCCGACGGTGGAACGACCTGGCCGGCCCTTGCACCGACCGGGATCGCACCGGCGCAGTGCAAGGAGGCGCTCGCGTTCGTCGACGCGCAGCACGGATTCCTCTCCGCCTGGGACCCGAACGGCCCGCCGGTCATCTACCGCTCCGCGGACGGCGGCCGGACGTGGACCGTATCGCGGCCACTGCCCGATCCGCCCGGCTTCAGCACGAGTGGTGCCGGATTCACCCTGCGCGCGGGCCCGGTGAAAGGCTTCGGCGCGACGCTGCTGGTCGAGGCCGTCGGGCAGACCACGAGCGGCCAACGCCGCTACATCCTCGGCTCGGCGGACGGCGGCGCGACCTGGACCTTCCGGGCCGACGCGCCCGATCCGGAGAGCGCCGTTGCGTTCGTCACGGCGTCCCGCTGGGTCCAGATCTCCACACCCACCGACTCGATGGAGACCATCGACGGCGGTGCGTCGTGGCACGCGTTGGCCACCGACTACCAGCAGGCCGCGCCGATCGCGCCCGCGATCACCTTCGGCGACGCCCAGGTCGGATACGCGACGGTGCGCGGCGCGATCCAGCGCACGACGGATGGCGGCGCGCACTGGAGCCGGCTGCGCACGCCGGGGACGTTCTAGCGGAGCGGGATGCCCGCGCCGGCGATGGCCTCAACGAACCGATCGGCGATCAGACCATAGCCCGCGTCCGACGGATGGAAACCGTCGGCCGACACCGTGATCGTACCGACGAGCGGACCGGATCCGGTGAAGAGATCGACGCCCATCACCCGTGCCGGGAACGTCGCGGCGAGCGCCGCGATCGCATCGTTATACGCACCGATGCGCGCGAGGAGGACCGCCGGGTCGGTCTCACCGAATGCCGGGACCGACCGCAGGTCCGGCACGCCGCCGACGAATACGCGCGCCGCGGTACCGGACACGAGTGGCGCGACGACCGAGCGAAGCGCCGCCGCGTAATCGGTCGCCGGCACATTCGCATTCAGATCGTTCACCGCGAGCCAGACCGTCACAAGCTGCGGCCGCAGGGCGAGCGCCGTGGGGAGTTGCTCGTGGCTCGCTTGCGCGGTGAGCGAACCGGAGACCCCGAGGTTCACGAAGTCGGTCCAGGTGGGCAGCCGTGCGGCGACGCGCGCGGGCCACGATCCCATGCGCGGATCGGCCGCGCCGACACCGACCGCGTCCGACGCGCCGATGGCGACGTAGCGGAACGCCGGCGCGGTCGTCGACGGCGAGGTCGTCGGAGGGGTCGTCGTGACGAACAGTGTGGGCGTTAGGCGCCACCCCGAAGATGCGCCTCGCCGTCGACCGGGGGTACGCACGACTACAATGAAGCTGTTCCTGAAAGGGATCACGGGGATGCGTGGTTTCGACAGGGCAGGCGAACGTATCGCTGCGAGCCGAGGAACGCCGTTCCCCCTCGTTAATCCGAACGGCGCCAGGTAACTGGCAACACCTCTTACGCACTCGCTGCCTAGTCAGTGAGCGTCCTCCCGGTCTCCGCCCCGCGGGCCGGGAAGGGCGTAATTTGCGGGGCTGCGGTCCGCCGATCGCCTGGTAGGCGGACCAAAGATCTACGGGCTGGCGGGACCGGAAGCGAGCCAGTGCGCGTCCGGGACCGCGAGACGACAAACCGCTGGCTACGCCCGTAGACGCGATACGGTCAAGGGCCTTGGACGGGGAGTTCGACCCTCCCCCATCTCCACAGCTGCCGGCGCTTCGGCCGCGGGCTAACGGACGCGGCCGAAGCGCACCTCGATCGGCACCGGCGTGCCCGATGACGCGACCGGAGCGCTCGGTCCCCGCAGGGTGCGGACCACGTTCAGCGCGAAGAGCGCGAGCGAGGCGTAGGCGAGGACCCCCGAGAGGCCGACGATCGCGTCGCTCGACGCACCGGTGGCTTGCACGATCTGCGGCCCGACGCGCAGCGCGAGCCCCAGGTTCGCGACCGCGAGGGTCGCGGCTTGCAGCCGAAGGCTCCACCGGCCGCGGCTCAGGAAGGCGGGCAGGGCCCGCGCAGCGACCGAGTAGATCATCAAGGTCACGAACCCGAGCGCCAGCGCGTGCCTGGCGGCCGAGACCTGGAGATACGAGCTCGCGACGCCCAGCCCGCCTGCCGCGACGATCGCGATCCCGATGAACGCCCAGAGGAACGCGGAGCGGACGCCGAGACGCGTCAGGCGCGCGTGACCCTGCAGCGGCTGACGGGCGATGCCCGCGCCGAATACGCCCAGGGCGGCGGTCAGGGCCGCGAGACCGAGCAGCAGCAGCCACGGCCCGATCGGCAGATCCACCGCGAGCGCCAGTACGCCCGCGAGCCACAGCGCCGCCCCCGCGAGGAGCGGCCAAGGCCGCGCCGGCGGCGAGGCCACGAACCCGGGGGCCAGCCGCGCCCAGACGCCGAAGACGAGCGTGCAAAGGGCCCCGAGCAGCATGACCCAGACTGCGCGGTCGTCGGTGCGCTGGTCCACGAGCACCGGCGCCGATCCCACCATCTCGAGGGCGACGAGCAGCGCGGCGATGGGAAGCGCACAGACGCCCGCACCGATCACGAGCTCGTCAGCCCGGTGCGGATTGCGACCGGTGGCCAGCGAGCGGAGTGCCGCAGCGCTGAACGCGAGCGTCCCCGCGAGAAGCAGCACGCCGCCGACCAGCAACAGCGCGCTCCGCGCGGGCAGGTCGGGCAGCGGTTGCGCCACCGAGCGAACGGCAAGCCCGCCGAGCGTGCCGACGTAGACGATCGCGACGACCGCCGCCCGCGCGGGCGCGGCGCCACGGAAGCGCGGCAACGCGTGCAGCCCGACGCCCATCGCGAAGAGGCCCGCGAAGCCGAATAGCTGGAGCAGTCCATGCAGCTGGACGAGGGCAAGCCAGTTCGCGCCGAACATGCCGACGCCCGACACGCGGGCCAGCAGCAGCCACAGCCCGAGGCCAAAGCCGACGCTGAGGCCGATCGCCAGCGAGGTCGCCGCGAACAGCGCGATCGCCGGCGGACGAGCGCTAGTCGACGTGTCGGTCAGGCTGACCCGCGTACATGCCGTCGGAGACCGGGCTCACGGCGGCGCAGCGTAGCTCCGGTGTCCCGTCGGCGCGATCGAGGTCGAGCAGCCAGTTGCATTCCAGGCAGCGCTCGAGTGCGACCTCTTCGCCGCGTCGCGCGCACGGCACCCGCCCGCTCGCCGTGACCCGGCGCCAGCCGGGATCCTCATTCATCGGGGTACGCGGTCGGCGTCGCCGGACCGGTCTCACTCCACTTCGCGTCGATCGCGGCGCGTACCGCCTTCAGCGACAGCCCGCGCCCGAGCATCGCCTTGGCGTCGAGCGCGACGCCCACGCAGGTCCCGCAGGCGAAGCCGTGCGGATCGAGGATGAAGGTGCCTGGGCCGGTCTGTTCCTTGACGAAGCAGTCCCAGTTGTTGCGGTGGCTCGAGCTCTGGCCGCAGCCGCAGAAGCACGGGATGTAGCGCAGCTCGGCCCGGTGATCGACGGCGAAGGCGTAGGCCTCCCGGACCACCTGCGGCGCCTGTTGGTAGCGAGCCGGCCACGTGCCGCGGAGCGGCATCGCCCGTAGCGGGTTCGACGTCGTCGCCGGTGTCGAGGTCGCCACCGGAGCCGCGCAGGCCGCGAGCGCCGTCCCGGCGAGCGCGACGAGGAGCTCTCGGCGGCGCATCTTCAGGCCGAGACGATGAGGGCGGTGACCATGCCGAACATCCCGGTCTGGCCCTCGGCGTGCCCGAGGATGTGGCAGTGGAAGGCCCATGCGCCCACGGCATCGGCGACGACGATCGCGTCCCATCGCTCGCCCGGCGCGACGTTCAGCGTGTCGCACTTGAACGGCGCGGGCAGGGGGTATCCGTCCCGCGCGAACACCTCGAGGGTCAGGCCGTGCAGGTGGACCGGATGGATCATCTGGCCTTCGTTCATGAACCGGAAGCGGACCCGCTGCCCGAGCTTGGCGCTGTACGGAGCGGTGGCCGGGAAGCCCTTGCCATTGATCGTGAACCCACCCAGGGCGTCGTTGAGGATGAACAGCTCGTCCTTGTCATAGGACGGGTCCACGGTCCTCTCTTTCGGTACCACGATCAGTGGCCCGAGCATTCCCTGGCCGACCTGCTCCGTCGCGTTGTGGTGTGAGTGATACATGTGGCTGCCGAACGGACCGGCGGTGAACTCGTAGACGAAGGTCGCGCCCGGCTTGATCGGCGGCTGTGTGATGAACGGCACACCGTCCATCGAATTGGCGACCCGCTGGCCGTGCCAGTGCACGGCGGTGCTCTCGGACAGATCGTTCTTCACCTTCACGCGGACGCGCTCCCCCTCGGTCACGCGGATGATCGGGCCCGGGACCTGGCCGTTGTAGGCGATCGCGTTCACGAGCTGACCGGGAGTGACCTCCCACTTGAGCGTGCCGCAGGTGAGCTCGAACTCGCGCGCCCCATCGACGATCTTGGACGGAAGCTCCTGCAGTCCCACCCCCTGGGTCTTTGCCGGGAACGCCGCGGTCGTTGCCTGGTGCAGCGCGTCGTGGTCGGTCGGTGATGCGGACGGCACCGGGCTCGCTGCCGCGTGGAGCGAGCGGTCGATGGGGGGCTGCGCCGTCGCAACGCTCGCGGCCACTGCGGGAAAGTTCCGCGTCGCGCCAAGGAGCGCGACGCCCAGCGCGCCGCCGAAGGCCGCGCCCATCACGCCGAGCAGCGTGCGTCGCGCGAAGATGCCCTCGGGGTCGGACGGCTCGGGTGCCACCTGCGGATCGTGATCGTCCATGCGCGCCACGCTACGGGCGGGTCTCCGACCCACCTACGGTCACAGGTCCCGACTCGAATGGGCCGAACGGCCCGACCCGGGCGGTGGCTAGTCCGGCACCGCGAGGAAGTTCACGAGGAAGCCGAGGATCATCGTGAACCACATCAGCCCGACGACGAGGAACGCCCAGCCGCGCGTCCGCAGGTCGAAGGCGGCCTTCCACCCCTGAGGGGCCCGGTCCGCCCGGTCGAGGAATGGGACGGCGAGCAGCGCGCCGGCGATGATGATCATGCCGACCACGGTGCCCCAGATGTCCGGATCGATGTGCAGGAACTGGCCGAAGAACACATTCATCCCGTGGGTCCAGCCGATCGGGAAGGTCGGTTTGGCGCCATTGCCGCCCGGACCGTGGGGCGAGCCGAACAGCGGCGAGCTCGGGATGAGCTGCGGGGCGATGCCGGCGTCGCGCTGGACGAAGATCGACAGGAGCAGGACGGCTCCGAGGATCACGCCGCTGTACTTGAGCCACTCGGCGATGTGGGTGCTGAAGGCGACCTTCTTCCCGCTCTCCTTGATCCAGAACGGGAGCGAGATGCCCTTCACCTTGATGAGGTAGTAGTGGAGGACGACGAAGAGCAGGAGGAGGAGCGGCGCGATCGAGATGTGCAACGCGTAGATCTGGCCGAGCCGCTCGGTCGCGCCGACGATGTCACGGAGCTGGGCGAAGGTGTAGTTCACCGCGGTGGCGAGGCCGATGGCCTGGAAGAACTCCGAGATGTGCCACGGCACCGCGAACCCGACCTCGTCCCAGTGGAGGCTTTCGCCGGTGATGAAGGCGAGGAACACGCATGCCGCGAGGATGACCCCGCCGAGCCAGAGGCCCTGCTTGCCGCCGCGGTATCCACCGGTCAGGAACACCCGCATCATGTGGAGCATCACGAGAGCGAAGATCACGTACGCGGCCCAGAAGTGGAAGTTGATGATCACCATCCAGAGGTCCCCGCCGCCCAGGAGACCCTTCGTGATGCCGAAGGCCTTTCCGGCGTCCGGGACGTACACGATCGTGAGCAGGAAGCCGGTGATGATCTCGAGCGCCAGGGCGATCGCAAGCACGCCGCCGAGCGTGTACCAGAGGTTGTTCGTCTCGGCTGGGATCAGGTACTCGCGCATGAGCTGTCTGAGGGCGAATTGGTCCTCGAGGACCGCCCCGATCCCCTTGCGTCGCGGGGCCGCCGGAGCCTGAGCGGCTTCAGAAGTGCTCATCGTGACTTCCCTTCTCTGCATTCCAAATGACGCGATCGGCAGAGGACGGCGCGATGCTCGCAAAGGGGTAGCGCACGGTCATGACGGCGTCGTCATGCCGTCCGCCACCGCTACTGGATCAGGAACGCGAACCGGAAGATCGGGAGCGGATTGCCGGGGTGATCGGCGAGGGCGGTGAGCTGCGGCATCTTGTAGTTCGCCGGCCGCGTCTCGGTGCCCTGATAGATGCCGGGGTACATGTCGATGAAGTGCCAGCCCGGCGCACCGGACATCGTGAGGAAGATCGTGAGATCGCCGGCGCTCTGGAACGCGCACGCGTAGCCGGTGAACGCGTTGTCCACGACCACGTGGTAGATCTGTTCGGTCTCGGTCCAGCCGACGCCCTTGAGGTGCAGCGTCGTGCGCGTGCCGGCGGCGCCGCGGTCGACCGAGAGCGGGAAGGCGTTCGCCAGGATGTAGAGGTTCGTCTTGGCGACGATCGCCTCGCCGATCTTGGCGGAGATCACGTGGTCTCCCCCGAGGTCGTCGGGGACCGCGAAGGCCCAGGCGAACGAGCCGTTCGCGTCCGTGCGGACCTTTCCGAGCGGCTGGACGCGCTCCTCGAAACCGGTCACGGAACGGTTACCGACCATGGTGGTCCAGGTGAGCTCCACGTCGGTGTTCGCCGCCAGGGCCTTCGCGTTCAGCGTGGCGGCCGTGCCGACCGTCGCGCCGTATGGCGACGCCCAGATCCCCTTGTCCACCGGCTTCGCGGCGATGGTCGCGAAGCCCTGCCCCGCGGCCGGGGCCGGCATGACGGCCGGGCCGTCCGTGAGGATGAACGGGATGTGCGGGAACGGCCGCGATGCGACGACGGGCTGCTGGTTCGGGTTCATGTACGGGGCGCCGAACTCGCTGTGGCCGAGCGTGATGATGTGCGTCCCGACCGCTCCGGTCGCCGGGATCACGAACTTCGCGTAGCCGTCCGTCGTGATCGAGGAGACCCAGCCGGTGTAGGCGTTGTCCCAGTCGAGCTGGAAGCTGTTCTGGTAGGACTGCCAGCCGATCCCCTTCACCTCGACGGTGATCGGCGTGCCGGCCGGCCCGCTCGTCGGGCTGATGGTCGTGACCATGTCGACGTCGAACAGGCTCTTGTTGCGGATGACGCTCTGGGCGTCGACGACCATGACGTCATGGCCGTAGCCGAAGCCCTGGGGCACGGTGAAGCTCACCGCGAAGCCACCGTTCGCGTCGGTCGTGGGGCTCTGGAGCACTTTCTGGACGGCGGTGGCGGTGCGCCCGAGGTACTTGCTGCGGTCATCGGAAAGCTTCCATTGCATCTTGCCGGTGGTCCAGACGAGGTCGTACTTGGTCCCGGCCTTCAGGCCGCTCGCGGTCGCCGTGACCTTCGTGTCCCACGGGCCGTGTGCGGGCTCGAGCGCGAACTTGCCGGTCACCTCCATCGGCTGCTGGGTCGGTGTCGGCGCGGCCGACTGCGAAGCCGCCGCCGACGCGCTGGCCGCAGGCTTCGCGGATTGCGGCGCCGTGGGGGACACGGAGGGCGCGGCGGCCGAGGACGTGGTGCATGCGGCCACGAGCACCGTCGCGGCCAGCGTGATCGCCAGACGCATCAGGTGCTCGTGGCGCGGCATGTACGTCACTCTCCTTATTACGGCTTGCCGACCGGCACGATCGTGAGCTGCGCGGCAGCGACCTTGAACTGATCGGACGCCCACGTGCCGACGAGGCCCGCGTTGCTGGTCGCGGTGATCTTGTAGGTGAACGCGCCGGTCGGGTAGTCAGCCGGGACGCTGAAGCCGGTGGTCCAGAAGTAGTCGAGGTAGTTCGGCTTGGTGCCACCGTGCCCGCCGTACTTGAAGTCGGCGGTCTTGCCGTCAGGCAACGTGATGACGAACGACTTCATTGCTTGGTCGTCGAGCGCCTTGCCCGAGACCGGGTCGATCGCCTTGAACCGCCAGACGATGCGGGCTCCCTGGGGGAACCGGCTGAACTCGACGCACGAGAGATAGGTCTTCTGCTCGTCGGTCAGCCCCTCGGGGCTGCGGACCGTGTCTCCCTGGAGGATGAGCGCCGTTGGGGTCGCCGCCACGGGAGCCGCCGGCGCCGCCGCGGCTTGCGTCTTCGCCGGCGCGGCGCCCGCGGATCCCTCGCCGGTCGAGGAACCGCACGACGCGGCGACGAAGAGCAACGCGACGCTGGTCGCGAGGATGCGTGGGAACAGGCTCATGCGTGATCTCCCTGCGCTAGGTCGCGGGCGCCCCGTCGGACGCCGCGCGCCGTGCTGATGAGCGCGAATGCGATGAGTGCCCAGACGGCGAGGACGATCGTGCCGACCGCCCCGGTCACGACCTTGGTGAAGCCGGAGAGCGGGACGGTCTCCGCCTCGTAGGCGGGCGCGGCGACCGCCGCCTCGAACGTCGTACGGCCTTCGGCGGCGGTGAAGTGGTCCCTGGCGCCTGAGCGCGCGACGATCTCAACGTGCCCGAGCGTGGGGGGCAGGAAGGTCAGAGCCGCGTTGCCCTGTCCGTCCGTGGTCGCGGTGCCGAGGTACATCTCCCGCTTGCCGAAGAAGTCCACAAGCTGGTAGAAGCGGACGGCGGTCTCGTTCACCGGCTTGCCGTCGCTCGTGTGGAGGCGGACAGCGAGCAGGTACCCCTGGTCCAGCTTCGCGCTCGCGGTCGCGCGCACGTCGCAGATCGCCTTCAGATGATCGGCCAGCGCCACGTTCCCGAATGCGAGCATCAGCGCGGCGACCGCCACGACGATCGTGCCTCCCATCGCCCTAGTCATCGCCGCCTCCGGCGTACGCGATCTGCAGTTGCGGGCGGGCCTGCTCCTCGGCGCCTTCGACCTCGTCCATCTCGTGGACCGACATCACCGGGAAGAACCGGAAGAAGACGACGAGGATGAGCGGGATCGCCGCCGCGGACCCGATCGTGATCGTGACCTCGACCCAGGTCGGCGAATACCGGCCCCAGTCCCACGGCATGATCGGCTCGGCCATGCCCGGCACGACGATCAAGAACCGCTTCAGCCACATCCCGGCGACGACGAGCATCGATGCGACGCCCGCGCGCGCGATCGGGAAGCGACCCGGTGCCACGGCAAGGACGAGCGGGAAGACGAGCCCGCCGATGCTGAACGCCCAGAACGCGGGCGCGTAGGCGCCGGTGAAGATCGCCTCGAGGACCGGTGTGGTGCTCGCGTCGAGCAGATACCCCTCGGTGACGTACTCGCTGATCATGAAGTAGAGGTAGCCGATCCCGAGTGCGACGAGCAGGTACGAGAGGTAGCGGAAGTGCCTTGCCGTGATGAATTCCTGGAGCCCGTACACCTTGCGAAGGGCGGTGACGACGAGGATCACCGCCGCCACGCCCGAGAGCATCGCGGCGAGCACGAACAGCGGCGCGAAGATCGTGCTGTGCCATCCGCCGCGTGCGGTGACCGCGAACAGGAGCGCCAGGACGGAGTGGACGGAGACGGCGAGCGGGATGATGAGGATCGCCATGATCCCGATGCCCCGCTTGAGGGCTCGCTCCTGCGCGGGCGTGCCACGCCAGCCGAGCGACAGGATCCGGTAGATCGGGGCGAGGAACCGCGAGCGGCCGCCCAGGGCCGCGCTCGCCACGGCGACGTCCGGCACGAGCGGCAGGTACAGGAAGACGAAGCTCGCGACGATGTACGTGCTGATCGCGACGACGTCCCAGATGATCGGAGAGCCGAATTGGGCGTACAGCGGGATGGTGAGGAAGCGGTCGGGCCGGCCGAGGTCGATGATCGGGTAGACCGCGCCGACGACGAGGGCGGCGACGGCGGTGGCCTCGGCGATGCGGGTGAGGGGCGCGCGCCACTTGGCGTTCGTCAGACGGAGGATCGCGCTCGTCATCGCGCCGCCGTAGCTGATCCCGATGAAGAAGACGCAGTTGATGATGTAGAAGCCCCACGAGACCTTCTGGTTCAGACCGGTGACCCCGAGCCCGTTCACCAGCTGGTAGATCCAGGCGAAGAGCCCGGCCGCGACCATCGCGGACAGGACCCCGACCGAGATCCAGAAATTCCGGTCACCGCGGCCGATCGGCCACACCGCGCGCTCGACGTACCGCTTTCGGGTGAGGCTGTCCATGGTCAGACGTCGTCCAGCAGCTGGCCGTGGCCCGCGATGTAGTACACCCGCGGTCCGGTTGAGAGGTCTTCCTTGTACCGGAACGCGTCGTTCTCCTTGATGAACTGCGACAGCCGGACCGTCTCGCGCCCGTTCGTGGCGACGTCCTCGACGAGGTCGCCGATGTAGAGCGCTTCCATCGCGCACGCCTCCACGCAGGCCGGGAGCTGGCCGTCGACCGTCCGGTGCACGCAGAACATGCACTTGCCGACCGTGCCCTTCTGCTGTGGCACGGGGTGCTCCGGCGTCGGGCGCTCGAACGGGTGCGCCGGCTTCGGCGGCTCGTTGTAGTTGAAGTAGCGCGCGCCGTAAGGGCACGCGGCCATGCACATCCGGCAGCCGATGCACTTGTCCTGGTCGACGAGGACGACGCCGTCCTGCGCGCGGAACGTCGCGGCGACCGGGCAGACCTTCAGGCACGGCGCGTTCTCGCACTGGAAGCACGGCCGCGGCATGTTGTACACACGGCCCTGCTTGTCCTCGACCTGGAAGACCTTGATCCACTCGAAGCTCTTGGGCAGCTCGTGCTCGGTCTGGCACGCGTCCGTGCACTTCTTGCAGCCATCGCATTTCCGAAGGTCGATGACCATCGCCCATTGCCGCGGCTTGGCGTCGGGCGTCTGCTCCGACTTGGCGGCGGCCTGGAAGTGGATCGGCGACATCCCGGTCGCGGCCGCCACCGCGGCGCTTGCGCCGAGCGTGCCGACACCCGCCAGGAGCTGCCTGCGGGACACCGGCTGCGCCATTCGTTCCCCTTCTCCACCGCGGCCTGACCGGCGGTTCGTGCTGCTCGCAACATGGGATTTGACACGGACCCGAGATAGGGCCTTTCGACCCCCAAACGCACGGGCCGACCGGACCGGATCGGTGGGACTCGGCGGAGCCGGTCACCCTGGTGGAACCTGGAAAATGGAAACCTGGAAGTTGGACGCGCCGAGAGGCGCGACGAAGCGATCACGAGAACCAGCAGCGGTCGGGGCAACGGTGCCCCGCTTCAGAAGTCCGCGGTCGGCGGTCCTAGAGGCGGGGCTTGTGCTTGGCCATGTACGCCGCGGCCTCGGCGCGGCGGGACAGGCCGAGCTTGTCGAGGATGCGGCTGACGTAGTTCTTCACGGTCTTCTCCGACAGGAAGAGCGCCTCGCCGATCTCGCGGTTCGTCTTGCCCTCCGCCAGACCGACCAGCACCTTGCGCTCCTGGTCGGTGAGCGAGGCGAGCGCGGGATCTTCCGCGCGGCTCTCGCGCAGTCGCTCGAGCACCTTGCCCGTGACGTCGGGATCGAGCAGCGAGCGGCCGGCGGCGACACCGGTGATCGCATCGACGACGGCCTGACCGCGCGTCTGTTTCAACAGGTAGCCGGAGGCACCGGCGATGATCGAGGCGAACAGCGCCTCATCGTCGGCGTACGAGGTGAGCATGATGACCTTCGTCTCCGGGCGAGCTTCGCGTATCGACCGGCACGCCTCGACGCCTGACCCATCCGGAAGGCGCACGTCCATGATCACGACGTCCGGCTTCGCGCGCCCGGCCGCGTCGATCGCCTCGGCCACCGTGCCGGCCTCGCCGACGACGCTCATTCCGGCCTGCCGGCTGATCAGGCCGCGCAATCCTTCGCGGACGACCTCGTGGTCGTCGCAGATGAGGACTCGGATGCTCATGCGACGACGCCCGTTCTCACCGGGATGCGCATCTGCAGACGAGTGCCCGATCCGGGCGTCGAGGTCACGTCCAGCCGCGCGCCCGCGTTGAATGCGCGTTCGCGCATGTTCCGCAACCCGAAGCCCCCGACTGAGATCGCTGTGTCGTAGCCGACGCCGTCATCGGTCACCTCGAGCACGACGATATCGCGCTCTCGGCGCAGCGACAGGCCGGCATGACGGGCCCGCGCGTGTCGCGCGACGTTCCCCAGTGCGTCCGCGGCGACGTAGAACACCGCCTCGCGAGCCGCCTCGTCCAGGCTCGCCTCGGCACCGGGCTCGATCGCCACATCCACGACGAGGAGCGCATTCGTCCCGATCTGGGCCGCCAGCGTCGGCAGCGACTCGCGCAGCGGCCGATCCAAGCGGCGGATCGGCAGGAGGCCGAGCACGTAGCTCCGCAGGTCGGCGATCGCGGCGTTCAGCCGGTCGACCGCACGCCCGAGGAGCACCTGCGTGTCATGAGGCGCGGTATCGACCTGCGAAGACGCGTCTTCGATGAGCAGGCCCAGACCGTACAACGCCTGGATCGCGCCGTCGTGCAGGTCCATACCGATGCGGTGCCGCTCCTCGAGCGCAGACATCTGGGTCGTCTGGGCGTACAGCCGGGCATTCTCGATCGCGATCGCGGCCTGCGCCGCCAGCGTCAGGAGCGCCTCCTCGTCCTCGGTCGTGAACTCGGGAGCGCCTTGCTTCTCCGTGAGATAGAGGTTGCCTACGCTCTCGCCGCGCCAGCTGATCGGGACGCCGAGGAAGCTCTTCATCGGCGGATGGTTTGGGGGAAATCCGACGGACGCCGGATGGTCGTGGACGTCGCGAAGGCGGATCGGCCGACCAGCGCGGGGCAGAAGACCGAGGATCCCCTTGCCGACCGGAAGGTCTCCGATCTTCGCGCGTTCCGCCTCGGTGATGCCTGACGCGTAGAAGCGGGTCACCCGCCCCTGTTGGTCGAACGTGCCGAGCGCCGCGTACTTCGAGTCGCCTACGACGCGCGCGAGCTCGGCGATCTTGCGCAGCAGCGCTTCGGTCTCGAGCTCGGCACTGAGGGCCAACCCGGCCTCGTTCAGCGCCTGCAGCCGGCGGGATTGCGCGACCTGACGCTCCTGCAATTCACCGAGCCGCTCCAGGATCACCATCGAGAACGCGACGACACCGGCGGCGCCGATCGCGAGGAGGGCGAGGTGGCCGACCGCGGAATTGAGCGCGGGCTCGAGGACCCAGTAGTCGAGCCCGATGAGGGCGCCGAGCAACAGCACCGGCAGCCCGAGTGCCGTCGCGATGAGTGGAACGGGGTAGACGCCTCGGCCGCCGACCACGCGAAGGTCCACGCCGTCGATTATCGGACCATCGCGTGTAGAGCAGACCCGACGCACGCCCCCGCGGCTTCCGACGCGACCGTCGTGATGACCGGGTGATGGCGCCCGTGCGGGTCGAGCTGATCCCTGGCGAACGCGATCGGGATCGACCGGCTCACGCGGATCAGCTTCAGCGTGAGCTCCGGCGTGAGCCCGCTGCGGTCATAGATCGCGAGATCCGCCTCTTCGTGGAGCGGGCAGCGCGCTCCATCGAGGAGCACGCAGAGCACCTGGGGCCCCACACAGCGGATGGTCCGGACGCCCTGCGCCTCGAAGTACCGCGCCCAATCGGAGCGGACCTCGGGATCGGCGCTGACCACCAGTGCGGTGCGGGGATGAGGTGGCCGGTTCACGAGCCTCGTCATCCCGCTTGGCGTCCTACCGGTCGAAGATCACGCAACCGGGCCAGCCGATCCGGCCGCGGCGATGAAGCCGGATGCGAAGCTCCCGGTCGACATCGGGTATCTCGCTCAGGCGGCGACCGCATGCCGCGGGTCCGGCGCCGGCTCCGCGATCGGGGACCTCTCGCGGACGATGAGGACCGAGCAGGGCGCCTGGTACAGAACGGTCCGCGCAACGCTGCCGAGGAGCAGGCGCGCGAGCCCGGTGTTACCGCGCGAACCGACGACGACGAGCTGCGCCTTCGTGGCGGCGATCGCGTCCAGCAGACCATCCGCGGGCGCGCCCTCGCGAAGGTCGGCGCTCGCTCGCAGTCCGGCGGCGAGCAGCCGCGCGACCGCTTCCGCCGCGATGCGCTCGCTCTTGGCACGCCCCTCGTCAAGCAGCTCCTGCAGCACTTCACCGTCGAGGACCGGGCCAGTCGCCGCGTCGAGCGTCATGTACCAAGGCGCGAGCAGCGGGCTCACGCTCACGACGCGCACGGTCTCGTGCGCGAGGAACGGCCACGTCGCCACGAGATCCTCCGCGTGCCGCGCCGCCATGGAGCCATCGTGCGCGAGGACGACCGGCCCGAGAACGGAACGGCGCGCGACGAGCACGGGGCACGGGGCGTGGTCCACGACCTCGGCCGCGACCGATCCGAGGGTGAACGACGCGAGCGCGCCGTGGTTGTGGCTCCCGAGGATCACCAGCTCCGAGCCGAGCTGCCCGGCCTCGGAAACGATCGCGGTGGCCGGCCGGCCGAAGATCACCCGCGCGCGGACCGTGCGACCTTGGCCGCTGAGGCGGGCAACCGATGCGGCCAGGCGATCGTCCATCTCGCGGCGCAGGGCCGCGTGTGCGGCCACGAAGCGCCGCGCCGGGCGATCCAGCTCGTCGTCGACGAATTGATCGACGCACAGCACCTCGATCTCGGTGCCGGCCGGCCACGCCATCGCGGCGGTGAGTGCTTCGGCGTGGTTCGCTGACGGTGACCCATCGGTCGCGAGCAGGATCTTCATCGGGGTCCTCTCCTTCGCACGCTACGCGGCGTTCTGCACCCCGTGCTGCGCGGTCCGTCTCGCCGCACGCTCACGCCGCCATTCGCCACGGGCGCGCGAGGCGTCGGCATAGCCACGGTCGTAGGCGGCGACCGCGAGGAACGCCATCGCGATCGCGCCGATCCCGGCTCCGGCGATCAGGCCGAGCAACAGCAGACCCATCGCTACGCCGGCGCCGCGCTCTCCCGGCGCTCGACCACGACGGTGGCGTCGGCCACGATGGCCGCGATCGCCGCGATGGCGGCCCAGACGGGAAGCAGCATCGCCCCCACGACGCCGACCGTCAGCGGCGCCTCGATGAGCGTGAGGCCTTTGGCGTCCTTGACGATCAGCCGGCGGACGTTGCCCTCGTGGATGAGGGCCTTGGTCTTCTCGATGACGCGGTCCACGCCCTCGTCGTCCAGGTGGAACGTGTGGCAGATCGCTTCCTTGGTGAGCGGCATCGGAGCTCTCCTGTCGTTTCTCGGCACGAGCATCGCGGCGTGGGTCCCGTCCGAATAGGGCCGGTCGACTCAATCGAGGCAAGCCGCTTGGCTCTCGTGCCTCGTCGCGCGAGCGGCGACGCTGTGTCGAGATCAGACGCCGAGGGTCGGGGTGAAGATCATCGCCACATGCGCCGTCCTCGTGTTCGCGCTTGCCTCCTGCGCGGCACCGGCCGCACAGCCGAGCGTCTCACCTGGACCGGGTGCGGTCGCATCGGCCTCTCCTTCGCCGACCGCCGCCGTCGTCGCCTGGGTCGTGTACTTCGCGCGTGACCTCGCCACACCGGTCGCGGTGAGGCTCGAGGGACCCGCGCCGGGCACCGGCGTCGAGCTGCGCCTCCGGCAGCGCATGGACCTTCTTGCGGGTGGACCACGGAGCCGGGACGGTGGCGCGTTCAACGTGCTCCCGACGATGAAGGCGCACCTCGCGGCCGTCACCGTCGCCGCGGATCTCGCCACCCTCGACTACTCCGTGCCCGAGGACGACTGGGGTCTGAACGGCAGCGCGACGCTGCGCGCGTTCGTCCAGCAGGTCGTGTACACGGCCTCGGAGGAGGCGGGGATCGTCCGCGTGCTCATCACCCAGAACGCCGGCCGTCAAGCCGTGATCGGGGGCGAAGGCCTCGTCATCGGCGGCGCCCAGACCCGAGCGGGCCTGGGCTACGAGGGGCTCATGCCCAACCAGGCCGCGCGGGTGATCCGGATGAGCGTCACCGGTGCCAGGCCCCTGCTCATCCCGAACGGCATCCCCGACGGCTGGACGGCCGCGATCCGCGCCGATGCGAACACCTTCGCGGTGACCTACACGGACCCGACCGGCGCCAAGACGGTCACGCTCGCGATCGCGCCGGCGAACCCGCCGTCGCCGGACAGCGCCTCGAGTCAGGTCGCCCCGAGCTTCCACGGAGACCCGGCGTCGCGCTATCAGATCCGCGTCGCGTCGGATCCGCGCAGCGAGCGGTGGCTGACGTGGACGGAGGCGGGATCCTGGTCGCTGCCGGGATCGCGCGGTGTGCCGTACATCCTGAGCTCGGCAGGTCTCACGGACGTCGAGTTCTGGCGGCTCGCCGAGTCGCTGCACCCGGATCAGACCTAGCCCCGATCGTGGACGGAGAACGAGGATCGAGATGACCGAGGCCATCGAGCGAGCGACCGATACGGCGCAGGCCGTTCGCGTTCCGCGCCTCCAAGACAAAGTGGCCATCGTCACCGGTGCCGGTTCCGGCATCGGCCGGGCGACAGCGGAGCTTTTCCACCGAGAAGGCGCGATGGTCGTCGCGGTCGATCAGGTCGCGGCCGGGCTGACCCAGCTGCCGGCCGATCGCCGGATGCACAGCGTGGTGGCCGACGTCTCGAAGCGCGCCGACGACGAGCGGGTCGTCGCGACGGCGATCGAGCGCTTCGGACGCCTCGACGCCCTCTGCAACGTCGCAGGGATCGTGGATCGCCTCCTTCCGGTCGGCGAGCTCACCGATGAGGTCTGGGATCGAGTGCTCGCCGTGAACCTCACCGGTCCGATGCTCGCGATCCGCGCGGCGATCCCGATCATGCTGTCCGCCGGCGGCGGCGTGATCGTCAACATCTCGTCCATCGGCGGCCTGTTCGGCGCACGCGGCGGCGCGGCCTATGCGGCGAGCAAGCACGGGCTCATCGGCCTGACCAAGAACGTGGCTGCGACGTACGGCCGCGACGGTATCCGCGCGGTCGTCGTCTGTCCGGGCGCGGTCGACACCGGCATCAGCCTTGGCGGCGAACCCAGCCCGCGGGGCCTCGCGGCCCTGAAAGCCACGCTCCCGGCGAGCCCGCGTGCCGCCGCGGCTACCGAGATCGCCACCCTCGTCCTCTTCCTGGTCTCGGACGACGCCAGCTTCGTGAACGGCGCGGCCATCGTGGCCGACGGGGGTTGGACGGCCGCCTGACCGGCGCCCAGTGACATCTGCCTGGGTTCCCGGGGACTTTCGGCCCTATTGACCTTCGGGCGGCGCGCGGAACATCCGAACATGGATCTCGGAGTCGTCCTCGTCCTCGTCATCGTCTTCGCGCTGATCGTCGCGACCGTCGCCGGCTTCGTGGCCGCGCGGATCATGACGCACGCGGTCACGACGGCGTCGTCGCAGAGGGGCCACTCGGATCACCGGTGAAGCACTCACCTTCGTCGCCGCGATCTCGGTTCCCATCGTGACGCTCGTCGGTCTCACCACGGGGATCAGCGAGCTCGAGCGCTCGCGCGACGAGCTCATCGAGCTTGGCGCGGAAGCGAGGTAGGGACGTGTTCGGGAAGAAGCGCGATGACCGCCCGCCGTTCGACGGCGCGCGGGTGGGCTGCCCGCTCCGCCGTACGGACGTCGACATCGAGGAGTGCATGGCGTGCCGGAAGCTGCTGCGCGTGATCGACGATGACCCGCCCTATGTCGTGTGTACGGCGTGGCGCACGGCGGAGTTCGCGCTCTAGGACGGAGCCGGCGAATCGCGGTGCGCCGCGGGTGGCGAGCGCCACGCCGTCGTCGTGGTCGTATCTCCGGCTTCGCCGGACGGGTCATTCGCCTCCCGACGACGGGTCGTTCGGCCCTCTCCCGCGCACGGGGTGCGCCGTAGGTTCGTGGCCCGGAGGTTCGACCGATGAAGGTGCTGTTCGCGACGGACGGATCCGCAGAGGACCAGCAGGCCCGTCACTTCGTGGCGGCGGCGCGCTGGCCGGCCGCTACGCAGATCGAGCTGTTCGGGGTCATCGCGCCGGTCCCGCTTGCGGTGACGGGCGAGCTGATCGATCGGAACGTGCGTGACTTCCAGCACGAACTCGACTTCCTCGCCACGAGCCTCCCGCAGCGCGACTGCGTCGTGACCTGGCGCTACGCGGTCGGACAGCCGGCCGAGATGATCGCGGCGCGCGCGCGGGAGATGGAGGCCGATCTCATCATCGTGGGCAACCGCGGACGTGGTCCGCTCGCGACGAGCGTTCTCGGTTCGGTGTCGGCCGGCGTCATCGACCGCGCACCGTGCCCGGTGCTCGTCGCCCGCAGGGCGCAGGTCGAGCGCATCGTGCTCGCCGACGACGGATCGGTCGGCGCCGCGACCGCGGCCGCGCTCGTCGACGAGTGGCCGATCTTCGGCGGAGCAGCCGTTCACATCGTGACGGTCGTCGATGTCGGCCGGCCACTTTCAGCGTCGGAAGAGGCGCCGATGCTCTACTCCGCCGGCGAGCGGCTCTACATCGAGTCCCTGGATGAGGAACGCGCGCGCGCGCGAGAGACCGTCGCCCTGCGCGTCAAGGCGCTGAAGTCACGACCGCGCACCGTCAAAACGAGCGTGCGCGAAGGTGACGCCGCGGATCAGATCCTCGCCGCGGCGCACGACGTCGCGGCCGATCTCATCGTGGTCGGCTCGCGCGGCCGGACGGGGCTCGCCCGGTTCTTCGCCGGAAGCGTCGCTCGACGCGTCCTGGTGGGGGCGAAGTGTTCGGTGTTGATCGCGAGGGGGTCGGCCCAGCTGATCCGCGAACGCGATCGGAAGATACCGGCGGCCGCGATGGCATTGGCATGAGCACCAAAGGAGCGACCATGCCGCGCCCGCCGAAGGCCGACCGCGAGATCCAGAGCGACGTGCTCGCGGAGCTCAACCGCGACGGTCGGCTGACGCCCGCCGAGGTCGGCGTCGAGGTCTCCGGTGGTGTCGTCACGCTGACCGGCATCGTGTGCCGCCACGAGAAGGTCGAGATCGCCTCGGATATCGCGGCGAGCGTCGTCGGTGTCCACGACGTCGCGAACAAGCTCACCGTGGAAGGCGAGGGTCAAGACCGCGACGACACGAGGATCGCCCACGCCGTTCGCCACGCGCTGGGCTGGAACACCGCGGTCCCGGCCGAGCAGATCGACACCATCGTGCGGGGCGGTGTCGTGACGCTCCGCGGCAGCGTCGAGCAGTGGTACCAGCGCAAGGCCGCTGAGGAGACGGTCGCCGGCGTGGCCGGCGTCGCGTCGGTGAAGAATCAGGTCCAGCTCCTGTCCACGCCGACGAGCGACGAGACCCTCCGCGAAGAGGTCGAAGAGGCGCTCACGCACCTCCCGAGCTGCGACGGCGTCGATGTCCGGGTCGCGGCAGGCGTGGTGACATTGGTCGGTCAGGTCGGCTCGAACCCGATCCGCCGCCACGCGGAGACCCTGGCCGCAGCCGCGTGCGGCGTGCGTTCGGTGGTCAACCAGCTCCGGACGCACTAGGCGTGGTCAGCCTCACCAGCCAGCACATCGAGCGGCACTTCCGCGGCAGTGCGGCCGTTCGCGACGTCGTCATCGGCATGTCCGACGGGCTCACCGTGCCATTCGCGTTGGCCGCCGGCCTTTCTGGCGCGGTCGCCTCGTCGGGCATCGTGGTCACCGCCGGCCTCGCCGAGCTCGCGGCGGGATCGATCGCGATGGGCCTCGGCGGCTACCTCGCCGCGCAGAGCGAGGCCGAGCACTACGCGTCCGAGCGTGCCCGTGAAGAGCGCGAGGTCCGCGACATCCCCGAGATCGAGCAGCGCGAGGTCGAGCAGATCCTCCGTTCGTACGGCCTCGCGCAGAGACCGGCCGAGACGATCGCGCGCGCCCTGTCGCGCCGCCCGAAGCGGTGGGTCGACTTCATGATGCGGTTCGAGCTCGGCCTCGAGACACCCGACCCGCGTCGTGGGACGCGCAGCGCCCTCACCATCGGTGCCTCCTACGCAATCGGGGGCATCGTGCCGCTGGTCCCGTACATGGTCTTGGCTCGGGCGACGAGCGCGTTGACCGTTTCGGTCCTGTTCACCCTCGCGGCCCTCCTGATCTTCGGCTATGTGAAGGGCCGTTTCACCGGCGGTCGGGCCATTCGCAGCGCGCTGCAGTCGGTGCTCATCGGTGGCGCCGCCGCCGCGGCCGCCTTCGCGCTCGCGCGGGCGATCTCGTGATCTGACGCTCGATCTCGGCGCCGGCGACCCAGCCGGCTCACGGGTGACGTCAAACGCGACTGCCGCGCTACGGATCTGCATCGCGCGAGGGCTAGGCTCGTCAGGCGAATGACGACCAGGCATTCACCCATCCGCGCAGCCTCGATCGGCCTTGCGGCCGTGCTGCTGGCCGGGTGCTCGGGTGGAAGTGAGGGTCCCGTGACACCGACCGCCGTCGTGGTCGCGTCACCCGCGACCAGGCCACCCGCGACGGCGTCCCCGCAGCCGAGCCCGTCTTCGCCGCCGACGCCCGCGCCGACGCCGCGTTGGGACGAGGTGCCCGCCGTCGCTAGCGATCCGGCCGCGCTCGCCGCGCAGCTCGTGACGGTCGAAGGGTTCATCCGCGATCCAACGGTCACCGGAGACCAGCTCGCGTGGGCGGGGCACGCAGAGCAGCTCGGCATCTCGCGGCTGGCGGATTACCCCGAGTGGGCCGATCAGGTCCTCTCCGCGCTGTCCGCGGCGCCGCGAGCGGCGATCGCCGCCAGCATCGAGGCGGGCAAGCAGCTCCGGTCGATGCACAGCGGCCCGATACCGAAGAACCTTCCCGACTGGCACATCGTCCAGCCGCCCCCGATCGAGGAGCTGATGACGTACTACCGCGAGGCCGAGTCGGCGTTCGGCGTGCCGTGGTACTTCCTTGCGTCGATCAACCTGATCGAGACGCGCATGGGTCGCATCCGCGGCGACTCCTCCGCGGGCGCGCAGGGCCCGATGCAGTTCATCCCATCGACCTGGGCCGCGTACGGCGAAGGGGACGTCAACAGCTATCACGATTCGATCCTTGCGGCGGGGCGCTACCTGAGGGCCGCCGGGGCGCCGGGCAACATGGCCAAGGCCGTCTTCGCCTACAACCACGACACGCGTTACGTCGCGGCGGTCGCGGCATACGCCGAGGCCATGCACGCGGACCCCGCCGCGTATCGCGGCTACTACGGATGGCAGGTGTACTACCCGACGCAGGACGGCCCGATCCTCATGGCCGTTGGCTGGAAGAAGCCGTAGGCACGCCTGCGTCGCCTTCCGGTGGAGGAGCCGCATACCAGGAGGCTCCATCGGTGCGCGACGTCGTCCTGCGCACCCGCGGGCTGGTGAAGCGTTTCGGCGCGCTCACCGCGGTCGATCACCTCGACATCGAGGTGAGGCGCGGGGAGGTCGTGGGGCTCCTCGGGCCGAACGGCGCCGGCAAGAGCACGACGATCGGGATGATCCTCGGCCTCGTCCGGCCGACCGACGGGACGGCCGAGGTCATGGGTCGCGACGTCTGGCGCGATCGCGAGAACGCCCTCGCGGGCGCGGGCGCGATCGTCGAGACACCCGCGTTCTATCCGTACCTGTCGGGCCGCGACAACCTCCAGGCCCTCGCGCTCATCCTCGGCGGCGACTCGCGCGCCCGCGTGAACCC
>Ga0315281_10000782_pt1 | contig 45829 bp, 43 predicted proteins | sample YL17G07_0_MG_FD_204540 | JGI IMG/M metagenome (GOLD analysis project Ga0315281, IMG submission 204540) | Sediment microbial communities from Yellowstone Lake, YNP, Wyoming, USA - YL17G07_0 | ecosystem: Environmental > Aquatic > Freshwater > Lake > Sediment | place: USA: Wyoming | collected...
ACCTGATGGTCGCGATGAACCCGCAGACCTGGAAGCAGGATATCGCCGAGATCGAGCCCGGCGGCTACCTGCTGTACGACAACACGCGGGCGCTGCCGAAATCGGCGTTCCGCGAGGACATCAACGTGATCGGCGTGCCGTTCACCGAAATCTGCAACGCCTCGTACACCGACGCGCGCGAGCGGCAGTTGTTCAAGAACATCATCTACCTCGGCGCGCTCTCCGCGCTGCTCGAGGTGGACCCGGACGAAATCGCCGAGCTCATCGGCGAGCAGTACAAGGGCAAGGAAAAGCTGCTGAAGCCCAACGTGCGCGCGCTGCAGCTCGGCCGCGACTATGCGAAGACACACGTGCAATGCCCGATCGGGCTCAGGGTGAAGCGCGCGACCGCGGTGGGCAAGCGCATCTTCATCGACGGCAATACCGCCGCCGCGCTGGGCGCGATCTACGGCGGCGCCACGGTCTGCGCCTGGTACCCGATCACGCCGTCGTCGAGCTGCGCCGAGGCGTTCCAGCGCTATTGCGCGAAGCTCAGGGTCGAACCCGAAACCGGCAAGGCGCGCTACGCCATCGTGCAGGCCGAGGACGAGCTTGCCTCGATCGGCATCGTCATTGGCGCGGGCTGGAACGGCGCGCGCGCCTTCACCACGACCTCGGGCCCCGGCATCTCGCTGATGACGGAATTCATCGGCCTCGCGTATTTCGCCGAAATTCCCGCCACCATCATCAATGTGCAGCGCGGCGGCCCGTCGACCGGCATGCCGACGCGCACGCAGCAGGCGGACATCCTGTCCTGCGCCTACGCGTCGAACGGCGACACCAAGCACGTGCTGCTGTTCCCCGAGGACCCGCACGAATGCTTCGAACATACCGCGGCCGCGCTCGACCTCGCCGACCGGCTGCAGACGCCGGTATTCGTGATGACCGACCTCGATATCGGCATGAACCAGCGCCTGTGCGAGCCGCTGGCCTGGGACGACTCGCGCCGGATGGACCGCGGCAAGGTGATGACGCACGCAGAGCTGGATGCCGGCAAGGATTTCGGCCGCTACCTCGATGTCGACGGCGACGGCATTCCGTTCCGCACCTACCCCGGCACCCACCCGACCCGCGGCTCTTATTTCACGCGCGGCACCACCAAGGACCGCTACGCGCGCTACAGCGAGGAAGGCCCGGTCTACGTCGACAACATGCAGCGGCTGCTGAAAAAATTCGAGACCGCAAAGAAACTGGTGCCGCAGCCGGTGCTCACGGCGGCAAGCAAGCCGGCGCGTTTCGGCGCGATTTATTACGGCTCGACCGCCCCGGCGATGCACGAAGCGCTGGATGACCTTGCGGGCCAGGGCATCTACGTCAATGCGCTCAGGATCCGCGCTTTCCCGTTCCAGGACGAGATCGCCGATTTCGTCGCGTCGCATTCAAAGGTTTTCATGATCGAGCAGAATCGCGACGGGCAACTGGCCACGCTGCTGGTGAACGAAGCCGGGATCAATCCCGCGAGCCTGATCCGCGTGCTGCACTATGACGGCACGCCGATCACCGCCCGCTTCATTACCAATGCGATCTCGGCGCGCGTCGCGCGCCTCAACGTACTGCCTTTGCGCAAGGTGGCGCCATGACCTATCTCGCGAAACCCCGGCTCCACCATCCGACGCTGCCGGTCAACAAGGTCGGCTACACGCGCCGCGACTATGAGGGCGCGGTGTCGACGCTGTGCGCCGGCTGCGGCCACGACTCGATCTCGGCGGCGATCGTGCAGGCCTGCTTCGAGCTCGACGTGCTGCCGCACCGCATCGCCAAGCTCTCCGGCATCGGCTGCTCGTCGAAGACGCCGACCTATTTCCTCGGCAACTCGCACGGCTTCAACAGCGTGCACGGCCGCATGCCCTCGGTGCTGACCGGCGCCAACCTCGCCAACCACGATCTGATCTACCTCGGCGTCTCCGGCGACGGCGACTCGGCGTCGATCGGCCTCGGCCAGTTCGCGCACAGCATGCGGCGCGGAGTGAATATGCTGTACATCGTCGAGAACAACGGCGTCTACGGGCTCACCAAGGGCCAGTTCTCGGCGACCGCCGACAAGGACTCGAAGAGCAAGCGCGGCGTCACCAACAGCGATTCGCCGGTCGACCTGGTGGGGCTCGCACTGCAGCTCGGCGCGACCTTCGTCGCCCGCAGTTTTTCCGGCGACAAGGCGCAGCTGGTGCCGCTGATCAAGGCGGCGATCGAGCACCAGGGCGCCGCGTTCATCGACGTCGTCTCGCCCTGCGTCGCGTTCAACAACCACGCCGGCTCGACCAAGAGCTACGATTACGTGCGCGAGCACAACGACGCGGTGAACTTCCTCGACTTCATGACGAAGCACGAGCCGATCACCGCGGACTACGCGCCGGGCACGCTGCGGGAGGTAGTGCAGCACGACGGCAGCGTGCTGCGCCTGAGGAAGATTCACGAGGACTACGATCCGTCGAACCGCATCGGCGCGATGAACTACCTGCAGCAACACCAGGCGAAAGGCGAGGTCGTCACCGGGCTGCTGTACTTCGATGCCGAAGCCGACGACCTGCATGCGCATCTCAACACCGTGGCAGCGCCGCTCAACCTGCTCGGCGAGAAAGAGCTTTGCCCGGGCTCGGCGGTGCTGGAGACGATCAACACGGCACTCCGTTAGACGCCGTCACCATGAATTCGACACAGGATGCCGCGGTGACACCATTCGAGCTCATCGGCGGCGAGGACCGCGTCCGCGCCATTGTCGACCGCTTCTACGACCTGATGGATGGCGAGCGTTGTTACGCAGCCATCCGCGCGCTGCACCCCGTCGATCTCGCCGACTCGCGCGACAAACTGTTCTGGTTCCTCTGCGGCTGGCTCGGCGGCGCGCAGCATTACGTCGAACGCTTCGGCCAGCCGCAACTGCGCGCGCGCCATCTGCCGTTCCCGATCGGCATTGCCGAGCGCGACCAGTGGCTCGAATGCATGGGCCGGGCGATGGACGGCGCCGGCATTGCCCCCGACCTCAAGGCGCGCCTCTCGGCGTCTCTGATGCAGACCGCCGACTGGATGCGCAACCGCGCGGAGAGCGCCGGCGGTACTGTCGCCTGAATCCGCGGCCGGCGAACGGCCGGCTGTCCTGAGTCAATCCCCCTCAACCGGAAGTGAGCCGGGATTTGGCAAGGCCGCCAAATCGGTGCACGCACCAGGTCCTTATTAAAACTTGAGCCGGTTTCCTTTAATAAGGAATGGTCTTATTAATGGTAGCTTGGCAGCGACTGTACAATCAGATAGTAAATTAGTGTATTTTTATTATTAAAAGTACCCTTAAATAGCGTCTTGACCAGCCAAAAGTACAATCAACTTGACTTTAATTATACTTTAATATATATTAATATCATTAAATGACAATGATTGTATTTTGAAACCAGAAGACATCCAAAGCAGTCGAGCGGGCGAGGCTTCGCGCCAGGCAACGGGCTATTGGGCATATATACCCAAACCCCTGGCGCCCGAACTCGCCTATTCGCCATTGCTCATCCGCTTGCTCGATGAAGCCCGCGGTACGCTGGGCGAATTGGCCGGCCTCGGCCGGACACTGCCAAATCCGTGGATACTCGTGCGTCCAGCGGTCCGACGCGAAGCCGTGTTGTCCTCCCGCATTGAAGGCACGATCTCCACGCTGGGCGACCTGTACCGATACGAGGCGGAGCCGCAGGATGCGGCGCATAACGCAGACGTGCGGGAAGTGCATAACTACGTCGTCGCGCTGGAGTACGGCCTGGAGCGCCTGGCGACACTGCCGGTCAGCCTGCGGCTGATGCGCGAGCTGCACGAACGCCTGATGCGCGGCGTGCGCGGGGACCATGCGCTTCCAGGCGAGTTTCGCACCACGCAGAACTGGATCGGGCCGCCCGGCGCGATGCTGGCCGAGGCGACTTATGTTCCACCGCCGGTGGCGCAGATGAACGAGGCGCTAAATGCCCTGGAACGCTATGTGCACGCCGATACGGACACGCCGCCGCTGGTGCGCCTCGCGCTGATCCACGTGCAGTTCGAGATGATCCACCCGTTTGTGGACGGAAATGGAAGGGTGGGACGCCTTCTCATCGTGCTGTTGCTGGTGCATTGGGGTCTGCTGCCCCAGCCGCTGCTCTACCTGAGCGCATTCTTCGAACGCTACCGGGATGATTATTATCGCGGCCTGCTCGATGTGAGCCATCGGGGAAGATGGGAGGAATGGGTGGAGTTCTTCCTGCGTGGCGTGCGGGAGCAGGCGCGCGATGCGCTCGAATCCGCGCGCGCGGTCATCGATCTGCGGGAGAAGTACAGGGCAATGGTGACGGGAGCGAGGGCATCGAGAATCACGCTCGACGTGGTCGAAGCTCTGTTCGCGAACCCATGGGTATCGGCACCCATGCTCAGGGATCGCATCAAGGTCACTTTCCGTACCGCGCAAAAAGCCGTCGACGAACTGGTGAAACTCGGGATCCTTCGCGAAATGACCGGCCGGCAGCGCTATCGCATCTGGCAGGCATATGACATCGTGCAGATTCATTCCAAAGAAAAACGCGACAGTGAGGTGGGGGCGCGATGATTGAAAGGAAGCGCGTCGAGTTCATGGCAGCCACAGGCCAACGCACGCTTGCCTGTTCAGAAAGATGCCGGCGCAATCGCCTGCGCGGCGCGTCCGGAGGGCGCTTCCCATGATGAAGTGGAGCGACCTGATCGGCAGGCGGGTCGACCACCCGCTGTCCGACGCCGCGGCGGCGAAGAAAGTGCTCGCCGACCTGCCGCAGGATCCGGCGCACGCGCTGGACGACGTCGCGACCTGGCTCGGATCGGTCACCGGCACGCAGGGCTTCCGCCTCGCCGACCGCATCGCGGTGGTGAAGCTGCTCGACGAGGCGGCGCAGGCCGCCGAACCCAAATTGATCCACAGCTACCTCAATCCGGTGGGCATCACCGAGGCGGCCCGGCTGCAGCTCTGGCACCGCGCGCTCGATTTCTGGGAGCGTCTTGCCGACGCCTACCAGGCGTGCATCGCCGAAATCCTGCAGGACGAGAAACACGCCCGCGCACACGCCGAGGAGATCGCATTGCTGCTGGTCCGCCGCCTGCGCGCGCTTTCCAACGTGATGCGGGTGCAGGCCCTGCGCTACCTGCCGGCGCGCGGAAAACTCTGGCACGCATTGTTCGAGACCTTCCGCCTCGCCGAAGCTGCCGGGCGCGACATCGGCCGCCTCAAGGCCTATGCGGCGGACGCGCTGCCGACCTCGCCGCGGCAGGAACTGCTGCGCGCGCTGATGCTCGACGTCGCCGCGCCGGAAACCATGCAGCCGCGCCACATCGAGATCGCGGCGCGGGTGGCTGCGCGGTTTTCCGACGCATTCCTGTTCAAGAACCAGCCCGGCCCCGGATGCGACTGGACGGTCGACCTCGAGAATCCGCGCCGCCCACAGCACGTCGATACCGCCGGCGCCGCGGGCAAGACCAGCTGCTACTTCGGCGGCGGCGTGGTGCTCGAACGCATGCAGGCCGTGGTGCAGCGCATGGAGTCCGATCCCCGCGAAGAAGAGCGGCGCTTCGGCAAGGAGTTTCCGGCGGAGGAACGCTTCCTGGTACTGAAGCACTTGGAATCCTACTGGGGTGACCACCCGCCGCACCGCCACCACCAGCGGCACGTGGAAAGCGCCGAACTCACCGTCGCGCAGGGTTACGCCGACGCCACCCACACAGTGCCGCGCGTCGAATTCTCCGGCATGGCGGAGCTCTCCGACAGCATGGACGTGAAATTCAACCAGAAGCTGCAGCTGACCCTGGCGCAGGAGCAGAAACTGGTGCAGACGGAAAAATGGCTGGAGCGCGACGCCAGCGAGTGGGGCCTCGGCGTCGAGGTGCCGCGCACCAGCGAGTCGTGGCTGCGCGTCGGCGTCCTCGCCACGCTGAAGGACAGCACGGACGGCTGCCGCATCGGCGTGGTGCGCCGCATCTACCGCGACGAGCAGAACCACGAGCACGCCGGCATCGAGATCCTCGCCAAAAAGCCGGTCTCGGTGTGGGTGCGCGCGGTGGGCCGCGGTGCCGCCAACGCCGAGAACTGGGCGACATCGTCCGGCTCGTTCGCCTACGACTACATGAACGTGCTGCTGCTGAACGACAGCGCGGCCGGCGACAAGCGGCTCGAGCTGCTGATGGCGTCCGGCCAGTACCATCCGCGCGTGATCTACGAAGTGATGATGGGCAGTGCGCCGCGCTACCTGCGGATCGAGGAGGTGCTCGAAGCAGGCGAAGACTTCGACCGCGTGCGCTTCAATTGGGCGCGGCCGCGGCCGAAGTCCGAAAAGCCGCGCGACTGACGCCGGATGCAGGGCAATCCCGAGGATCATGTAATGCGCGCAGTAGTCTATGAAAAATTCGGCGACGAATCCGTGCTGGCGGTGCGCGATGTCGTCGAGCCGATTCCCGCACCGGGCGAAGTGAAGGTCGCGGTGACCGTCGCCAGCCTGAACCCGGTCGATTTCAAGTTGCGGGGCGGGCTGTTTCGATTTATCGGAAAACCAAAGCGGCCGGCGATCACCGGCAAGGATTTCGCCGGGCGCATCGTCGCGCTCGGCGCCGAGGTAAAGGGCTTCGCGATCGGCCAGCGCGTGTTTGGATCGGTCAACCCGATGCAGGGGCGCGGATCCTGCGCCGAGTCGGTTGTCCTCTCGGCCGACCTGATCGCACCGATGCCGGATTCCATCTCCGATGAAACCGCCGCCTGCCTGCCGGTCGCGTCCGGAACCGCGTTCCAGTCGCTGGTCACGATCGCCCGCTTGCAACGCGGGCAATCGGTCCTGGTATCGGGCGCCTCCGGCGCGGTCGGTTCCAGCGCAGTGCAGATCGCGCGCTCGCTGGGCGCAAGAATCACGGGGGTCTGCAGCACGGCCAACGTCGATTATGTGCGCAGCATCGGCGCAGGCGAGGTGATCGACTACAGGACCAACGCTTGGCCGCCCGCCGGAGGCAAATACGACGTCATCTTCGATGCCGCCGGCGCGTCTTCGTTCATCGCGGCTTGCAGGCACCTGTCTTCTGGCGGCTATTACCTGAACACCTTTCCCGGGCCGGGCATGTTCATCTACAGCGATCTCGTCGGCCTGCTGTCGTCGCTGCATTGCGTGCCGTTCATGCTGAAGACCGACGCGAAGCTGTTGCAGGAGCTGGCGCGGCTGGCGGAGCAAAAGATCCTGCAGCCCAGGGTCGCGCGGGTGATCGGCCTGGAGGAAGTGGCGGCGGCGCAGCGCGATATGAAGGATGGGAAACTGCATGGCAAGGTGTGCGTAGCCATTTCGCGCTAGCGGTTGCAAACATGTTACCCGTAATCGTCAGATGAGCCCGATCACGCACTTCATGGTCGGCTGGGTCGGGCTGGAGCAATTGCAGGCGAACCGGCGCGACCGGGCGTTCGTCGTGCTGGCCGGCCTTGCGCCGGATCTCGACGGGCTTGGCATCGTCGTCGACTTCGCCACGCGCGTGCTCGGCCTGCCTGAAACAACCTGCTACCAGGATTTCCACCGGCTCTACGGCCACGGCCTGCCCGCAGCGCTCGTCATCGCCGCGCTGGCGGGCGCGCAGGGTACGCGCCGCTTTTCGGTGGCGGCCTGGGCGTTCGTCAGCGTGCATCTGCACTTCCTTGGCGACCTTGTTGGATCGCGGGGAAACGGCACCGAGGACATCTGGGGCATTGCCTATTTCGCGCCGTTCACCACGGATTATGCAGTATCGTGGTCCGGCCAGTGGCCGCTGGTGGGCTGGCAGAACATGGCGATCAGCGCCGCGCTGCTCGCCATCGTGATGGCAAGGGCGACAACGACAGGCTATTCGCCGCTTGCGCTGGTGAGCGCTCGCGCGGACGCAGCGCTCGTCGCCACGCTCCGCGAGTGGCGCCAACGCGCGCAGTCTTCATTTCGAAAAGACGGCGATGGCCATGCGTAGGCTGCGCGCCAACGGCAGGTGGCGGTGGGCCGCGCCGTTCATTGCGGCGATTTTAGGCGCAAGCTGCGTCAGCGCGCCGGTGGATCCCGGCGACGCAGCGCGGCAGGCGCTGGCGCCAACCGGCAAGCTTCGCGTCGGCCTTTACCCCGGCAGTCCCGGATCCACGATTCGCGACCCCGCATCGGGCGAATGGCGGGGAGTCGGCTACGAATTGGGCAGGGAACTCGCGCGGCGTTTGGGCGTTCCGTTCGAGCCGGTCATCCTGCAGGCGACGCCGCAAATCCTGGAGGCACTGAAGTCCGGCGCCATCGACATGGCGTTCGCCGGCGCCACCGCGGCGCGGGCGAAGGACATGGATTTCACCGCGCCCTACCTGGAAGTCGAAGACGGGTTCCTGGTGCCCGCCGGTTCCGCGATCGCTGCGCCTGAGGACATCGACCGCGCCGGGGTCCGGCTCGGCGTCATCCGCGGTAGCACCTCGGACAGCGGGTTTTCGCACGAATTGAAACATGCCGCCGTGGTCCGCGCCGGATCGATCGACGACGCGATTGCACTGTTGTCGTCGCGCAGCGCGGATGCCTTCGCGACCAACAAGGCCAACCTGTTCGAAATGTCGGACAAACTCGCCGGCTCGCGCGTTCTCGACGGCCGTTATCGCATCGAGCAGTATGCGATTGCCATTGCCAAAGGCAGCGGGGCGGGACTCGCTTTCGCGAACGGGTTTGTGGTGGAAGCGAAAGCCGAAGGATTGGTGCGGTCCGCGGTCCAAAGGGCGGGACTGCGCGGCGTGGTGAAGGATCCGCGATGAGTGCGGCCGAGGATCTTCGGCTCCGGAAACTCACCGCGCTCTGCCTCGCGCTGCCGGAGGCGGTGCGCGCGATCCGCGGCGATCACGCCGACTTCCGGGTGCGCGGCAAAGTCTTCGCGTATTTCCTCGACAGCCATCACGGCGATGGCATCGTCTCGCTGTGCTGCAAGACGTCGATGGGAGAAAACGTCGATCGCGCCGGCCGCGAGCCGGAACGCTTCTACCTGCCCGCCTACATCGGCGCCCGCGGCTGGGTCGGCCTCAGGCTTGATCGGGGAAAGGTGAACTGGATGGAAGTGCAGAACCTGGTCGAGCTGAGTTACTGCCTCGCGGCACCGAAGAGACTGGCGCGAATCGTGGAGCAGGCTGGAGAGCAGTCGCCAGCGCGCTAGGTGTGCCGGTACGGCCGGGTCGCGTTCATGCGGACGGCGACGCCGATGCGCGCGGCGGCATCGACCAGACGATCGAGCGTGAAGATGTCCTGATCGTCCATCAGTCGGCTGGTCTGGGCCGCGGTGAAGCCGAGTTTCGCCGCGGCGCCGCTTTGCTGCAGCTCGAGCTGCGCGATGCGGTCGCGGATTTTTTTACGAAGCTGCGCGCGCAGTACGGTGCTGGGGGTTCGCCTGGCCATGGTGATCCTGTATTTTCCTGATTCTACGTCATTGTCTATTTTGACATTGCATCATACACGAAAGGCAGACCGGGCGCCCGTTTCGCAAATTAAAAGTTTCACTTTTCAGCCCTCTCGATGGGGTCAGCTGCCTCAGGCGCCGGCGATGCGGGCCGTGTCCGCCCGCGCCTGTCCGGCCTTTTCTCCGGCGGCGAGGATTTCCTCCCAGCTGGTGCCGTCGACCGGGATGCCGGCCGCCAGGCGCCGCGCCATGGTCTCGCGCTCGGGCTCGCCGGCGATGCGGATCTTCTCCACGTAATCGGCCGGCGGGGACGCCTTGAACCAGCCGGTGAAGGCCTCCAATTCGGACGACAGGTTCTCCGCGGTGCCGAGCCGCACCGGGTCGATCAGAATCGACAGCATGCCGTTGACCACGCGCTTGCGGCCATCGCCCTTTGCGTGCTGCGTTTCGCCGCCGCTGAGCGCGCCGCCGAGCACCTCGCAGACGAAGGCGAGGCCCGATCCCTTGTACTCGCCGAACGGCAGGATCGCGCCCAGCGGCTCGATCACCGCGTAGCGCGGATCGGTCGAGGGATCGCCCTTGTCGTCGATGACGATGCCCGGCTTCAGTTTCTCGCCCTTGTTGTGCGCGACGCGGGTCTTGCCCTGCGCGATCACGCTGGTGGCAAAGTCGAGCACCACCGGTTCCCGGTCGCCGCGCGGAATGCCGACGCAAAACGGGTTGGTGCCGTGCCGCGCGTCGCGCCCGCCCCAGGGCGCGACGATCGGGCGCGAAATCACGTTGACGAAGTGCACCGACACCAGGCCCGCCGCGGCCGCCTGCTCGGCCCACGCGCCGATGCGGCCGAGGTGGTGCGCGTTGGAAAGCCCGAGGATGCACGCGCCGTGCAGCTTCGCGCGCTCGATCGCGAACGCAGTCGCCTCGCGTCCGACCACCTGGCCGAATCCCCGGTTGCCCTCCACCGTGAGCAGCACGCCGCCATCGAGCACGATCGCGGCGTGCGCGTTGACGGCAAGCCCGCCCTCGCGGATCGCATCGACATAGCGCGGGATCATGCCGACGCCGTGCGAGTCGTGGCCCATCAGGTTCGCCTGCACCAGGTTCAGCGCGACCAGGCTGGCCTCGTCCTCGCCGGTGCCCGCGCTGCGAAGTATGGCGGCGATGGCGGCGGCGAGCTGGCCGGATTTGAGAACAATTTCCATCAGGCTCTTTTCCCGTTAGCAGGGCGCCGATAGTGCGGCGGCGGCACCAGCCAAAGGCTCAGACGCCGGCCGCCATCTTCGAACCCGGCACCATTCTCGAATTCGCCGCCGGATAAGGATGCAGTTTGTTGAAGGCGATGCTCTCGACCGGCGAGCGCACGATGCGCACGTGCTCGCGGCGGAATTCGCGCGCATGCCTCAAGCCGCAGGAATGCGCGATCATGTCGATTTCCTTGTTCATGCCGGTCGCATAATTGGCGACGCGCAGGTATTTCTCCTCGACCACCAGCCCGCGATGCAGCCGCGGGTTGTGTGTGGTCACCCCGGTGGGGCAGGTGTTCTGGTGGCAGCGCAACGCCTGGATGCAGCCCAGCGCGAACATGAAGCCGCGCGCGGTGTTGACGAAATCCGCGCCGACGCAGAGCGCCCACGCCGCCTTGGCCGAGGTCACCAGCTTGCCGGCCGCGATCACTTTGACGCGGTCCCTGAGCCCCGATTCGATCAGCGCATCGATCACCCGCGGCAGGCCTTCGGCGATCGGCAGGCTCATGTGATCGGCGAGCGCCTGCGGCGCGGCGCCGCTGCCACCCTCGCCGCCGTCGACCGCGATGAAGTCCGGGGCAAACTCGATGCCGCGGCGGTTGACCGCCTCGCACAGCTCGTTCATGAACGCCCAGCCGCCGATCGCGGTCTTCACGCCGACCGGCCGCCCGGTGAGCTCGCGCACCCAGGCGATCTTGTCCAACAGCTGGTTGACGTTGGCGATGTCGAGATGGCGGTTCGGGCTGATCGAGTCGGCGTGCGCCGGGATGCCGCGGATGAGGGCGATTTCGTCGGTGACCTTCGCCGCCGGCAGCACGCCGCCCTTGCCCGGCTTTCCCCCCTGCGACAGCTTGATCTCGAACGCCTTCACCACCTTGGCGAGCTCCCTCGCGCGCTCGGGCGACAGGTTTCCGTCCGCGTCCCGGATGCCGTATTTGGCGGTGCCGATCTGCATGATGACGTCGCAGCCGCCTTCGAGATGGTAGGGCGCGAGCCCGCCCTCGCCGGTGTCCATCCAGCAGCCCGCGACCTTCGCGCCGCGCGACAGCGATTGCACCGCGGGCGCCGAAATCGCGCCGTAGCTCATGCCGCTGATGTTGACGATCGAGGTCGCCTCGAACGGATGCTTGCAGTAGCCCGCGCCGATCACCAGCGAGGGCGTCGGCAGGCGGTCATCTTCGAGCACCGGATACGGCGCGTTGACGAAAATGATCGTGCCGGGCTCTCTGAGGTCGTTGGTCGAGCCGAAACCGATGATGCCGCCCTCGGCCTTCGCCAGCCGGTACGCCCAGCTGCGGGTCGCCCGGTTGAACGGCATTTCGTCGCGATCGCCGGCAAAGAAATATTGCCGGAAGTATTCGCCCTGGCTTTCGAAGAAATAGCGCAGGCGCCCGATCACCGGGTAGTTGCGCAGCACCGAATGCTTCTTCTGCGTGACGTCCTGGATGAACCAGACCACCAGCGTGCCGATCAACAGGATGCCGAAGACCGTGCCGAGGCCGTAGGTGATGATGTTCATCATGCCGGACATGCGCTCCTCCCCCGGGGTAGAATCCGCAGGCGATCCGCTGTCGGGCGCGCGCTGCGTTTTGTTGTGCGGCAATCATAGGCGAAAGCAATGGATTTGGCATCTGAAATCGAGCGCGCGGTCGCGCAGGCACTGCAAGAGGACGTCGGCGCGGGCGATCTCACCGCGGCGCTGGTTCCAGCCGAAAGTGCGGCAAGGGCGCGCGTGATCAGCCGCGAGGAAGCGGTGATCTGCGGCCGCGACTGGTTCGACGCCGTGTTCAGTGCGCTGGACAGCCGCTGCAGCGTGACCTGGCTGGTGACCGATGGCGAACTGGTCGAAGCCGGCCGGCGCCTGTGCGAGGTCAGCGGGCCGGCGCGCGCGCTGCTCACCGCGGAACGGACCGCGCTCAATTTCCTGCAGACGCTCTCCGCCACCGCCACCGCGACGCGCCGCTTCGTCGACGCCGTCAAGCACACCAAGGCGCAGATCGTCGACACGCGGAAAACACTGCCGGGCATGCGGCTGGCGCAGAAATTTGCGGTGCACATGGGTGGCGGCACGAACCACCGCAGCGGCCTCTACGACGGCATCCTGATCAAGGAAAATCACATCGCCGCCGCGGGCGGCATCGCCGCTGCGCTGAAGCTTGCATTCGCCACGGCGCCCGAAGGCGTATTCGTCCAGGTTGAGGTGGAGACCATCGACCAGCTGCAGGAGGCGCTGGACGCCGGCGCGACCATGATCCTCCTCGACAATTTCGATCTGGACCGCATGAAGCGCGCGGTGACGCGCAACGCCGGCCGCGCCAGCCTCGAAGCGTCCGGCGGCGTGACGCTGGCGACCGTGCGCAAGATCGCGGAAACCGGCGTCAACCGGATTTCCGTCGGCAGCGTTACCAAGGACGTGAAGGCGGTGGATCTGTCGATGCGCTTCGAGGCTTAGAGATTGCGGTCATCCGGCACGTTTTGGCATCTGGCACATGAGTGACGCCGCCCGCGCGCCGCTGCCGCGCTGGCTCGGCGTTGCGCTGTTGATGCTGATCGCCTCGGTGTTTGGCGCCAATCACGTCGCCGCGCGGCTCGCCTTCGACCACGGTGCGAACGTGACCACCGCGGTCGCGTTCCGCTCGACGGGGACCGCGTTGTTCGTGCTCGCGCTGCTGCTGGCCAATCGCATTCCGTTCGCGCTGCCCGCGCTGACACGATGGCGGGCGCTGGGCATCGGCGTGATCCTCGCGGTGCAGAGCTATTGCCTGTACTCGGCGGTGGCGCTGATCCCGGTGGCGCTGGCGCTGCTCGCGTTCAACACCTTCCCGATGATGCTGGCGCTGATTTCCTGGGCGGCGGGCGTCGAGCGGCCGGGCCGGCGGACCCTGATCGCGATGCCGGTCGCGCTGGCGGGCCTCGCGCTGGCGCTGGATGTGGCGGGCGTGGCGGGAGGCGGCGCGGCGGACTTCGGCACGCGCTGGGCCGGCATCGGGCGCGGCGTCGGCTTTGCGCTGGCCGCGGCCATTTCCTTCGCCACCGTGATGTTCCTCACCACGCAGTGGCTCGCCGAGGTCGACGGCAGGATGCGCAGTTTCCTGATGATGTGCGCGATCTGCGCCGTGGTGCTCGCCGGCGGCGCGCTCGCCAATGATTTTTCGCTGCCGCGCGACGGCACCGGCTGGATCGGGCTCTGCCTGCTGACGCTGTTCTACGGCACCGCGATCACCGCGCTGTTCGTGCTGCTGCCCCGCCTCGGCGCGGTGAATAACGCCGCCGTGCTCAATTTCGAACCGATCGCGGCGCTGTTCATCGCCTGGCTGGTGCTGGGGCAGACCATCGCACCGCTGCAGATCGCCGGTGGCCTGGTGGTGATCGGCGCGATCGCGGTGCTGGCCGGCGGCAAGCGCTGATCGCCGGCAACAGCTTGTGATGACCGCCGCGCTGTCGATTCTCAACGATACCTTCGGCTATCCCGCGTTTCGCGGCTCGCAGGCTGCAATCATCGATCACCTCACGGCGGGCGGCGACGCGCTGGTGCTGATGCCGACCGGCGGCGGCAAGTCCCTGTGTTACCAGATTCCGGCCCTGCTGCGCCGGGGCACCGCCATCGTGGTCTCGCCGCTGATCGCCCTGATGCAGGACCAGGTGGCGGCCCTCACCGAGGCCGGGGTGCGCGCGGCGTTCCTCAATTCATCTTTGGCGGCAGACGCGGCAAACCGCGTCGAGCGGAATTTCGCCGGCGGCGGCTACGATCTTCTTTACGTCGCCCCGGAGCGCCTGATGACGCCGCGCTTCATGAATCTCCTGGAGCAGGCGGCGGCAGCGGACCGGCTCGCGCTGTTCGCAATCGACGAGGCGCACTGCGTGTCGCAATGGGGCCACGATTTCCGTCCGGAATACCTGCAGCTCTCCGCGCTGCCGGAGCGTTTCCCGCAGGTGCCGCGCATCGCGCTCACCGCGACTGCCGACGAGGTGACGCGCGGCGAGATCATCGCCAACCTGCATCTCGACGGCGCGCGCGTTTTCATCGCCAGCTTCGACCGCCCGAACATCCGCTACCAGATCATCGAGAAGGCCAATGCGCGCGCGCAGTTGCTGTCGTTCCTGCGCGCGGAACACGATGGCGACGCCGGCATCGTATATTGCCTGTCGAGGCGCAAGGTCGAGGAGACCGCCGCGCATCTGGTTGACCAAGGCATCCGCGCCCTCGCCTATCACGCGGGCATGAACGCGCAGGAACGCAGCCGCAACCAGGAGACATTTCTGCGGGAGGACGGCGTGGTGATCGTCGCCACCATTGCTTTCGGCATGGGCATCGACAAACCCGACGTGCGCTTCGTCGCGCACCTCGATCTGCCGAAGAGCATTGAAGGCTACTATCAGGAGACCGGCCGCGCGGGGCGCGACGGCCTCGCCGCGGACGCGTGGATGGCCTACGGCCTCGGCGACGTGGTGCAGCAGCGGGTGATGATCGGGGAATCGGAAGCCGACCCGCGCTTCAAGCGCATTGCGTCGGCCAAGCTCGATGCGCTGCTCGGGCTGTGCGAGACCACGCTGTGCCGCCGCGTGCGCCTGCTGGCCTACTTCGGCGAGGCGAGCGCCCCCTGCGGCAATTGCGACACCTGCCTCAATCCGCCGCAGACCTGGGACGGCACGACAGCGGTGCAGAAGGCCTTGTCGTGCGTGTATCGCACCGGGCAGCGATTCGGCGCGGTCCATCTCATCGACGTGCTGACGGGCAAGGAGAACGAGCGCGTGCAGCAGTGGCGGCACCAGGCATTGCCGACCTTCGGCATCGGCGCCGACATCTCCGACAGGGAATGGCGCGGCGTGTTCCGGCAGATGATTGCGCTCGGACTGCTGTCGGTGGATCACGCGCACGGGGCGTTGAAGCTGACCGAGGCAAGCCGCCCGGTGCTCAAGGGCGAACAAAGCGTTGCATTGCGACGGCAAAGCGAAAAAAAGAAAGGCGCGGCGCGGCGCAGCCGGAAGATCGACGCCGAACTGTCCGCGGGCGAGCACGAATTGTGGGAGCGCCTGCGCGCGTGGCGCAGCGATACCGCGAAGACGCACGGCGTGCCCGCGTATGTCATCCTGCACGACGCCACGCTGCTCGAACTGGTGCGGCAGCGTCCGCAGTCGAATGAATCGCTGCGCGGGATCCCGGGCATCGGCGCGCACAAACTGGAAACCTACGGCGAGGCGTTGCTGGAGATGCTTTCAGAGTGATTTCGATGCGGGAATCAAGCGGCGGATTGCGGGAATTCTTCGTCAGGCGTAGCGTATGGGGCAGCGCACGCACGCAATGTGATCGATGCGCGTTCCCACCCAATGCATCCGTGGTTTCAGGGAGACTCGAATCATGACATTCGGCGAATCGATCGGCATTTGCTTCAACAAGTACGCGACTCTCGACGGCAGGGCCAGCCGCCCGGAATACTGGTGGTTCTTCCTGTTTTCGGTGCTGGTGCAGATTGCCGGCTCGATCGTCAGTGATGTGGTCGCAGGGTTGCTGTGCCTTGCGCTGCTGCTGCCCAGTGTCGCCGTCGGTGGGAGGCGCCTGCACGACATCGGCAGGACCGCGTGGTGGATGCTCATCGGGCTCATTCCGCTGATCGGCGCGCTGGCGTTGCTGTACTGGTTCGTGCAGCCGTCCGCAGACGGGTCCAACGAATACGGCGAAGCGCAGGCCGTGGCGGCCGCGCCGCCCCAATCCTAGGACGGATCGAGCACGGGGATTCCGCTACCGACAGAGGCGCCTGGGGACGGCGTTACTTCTAGCAGCCCGGTGATCTCGCCCAGGCCGCGGCGGACGTTGATGCGGTCATAGATCTAGGCAGCGACGAGCCGGATCATTTCGGCCGCACTGCCGCACCTGCCTTGCCGGCGAGCATCGATACGCCGATCGCGGCAGCGAGGAAAATCGCGCCGGCCCAGCTCAGCGCGCCGAGCCCTGCCTCGCCGATCACCAGCGCGCCGCCCATCGCCCCCAGCGCCTGCCCGAGATAGATACCCGATGAATTCAGCGCGATCGACGCAGAGGTGAGCTGCGGCGCGAGCGCCACCAGGCGCGCCTGTTGCGAAATGTTGATCGCAAAACAACCGAAGCCCCACAACATCAGGGCGAGCATCATCAATGCGAAGGAGCCGCGCGTCGCCGGCCACATCAGGAAAGCGGCCAGCATCGCGGCGAGCGCGGCATAGATGATGCGCGGCGGATGCAGGCGGTCAATCAACCGGCCGGCAATGATGTTGCCGGCCACGCTGCACACGCCGCTCCACAGCAGGAGCAGGCTGATCATTACCGGCGTCGCCGCCAGGAATTCCCTGAGCACCGGCGCGATGTACGAATACAGCACGAACTGGCCAGTGCCCTGCACCACGGTGGTGGCGATCACCAGCAGGATCGCGGCGCTGCCCGCAAGATCCCGCCACGCCTTGCGGTCCATTTTCGCGACCTGCAATCCGGCGGGCAACAGGAACCAGATCGCCGCCGCGGCAATGAAGCCAAGCGCGCCGACCAGTGCAAACGTGATGCGCCAGCCAAGCGTCGCGCCGAGATATGCGCCCAGCGGCACGCCGGCCACGGTCGAAATCGCGAATCCCAGAAACACCATGGACAGCGCGCGCCCGCGCTCGGCGGGCGGCGCGAGCATGCCTGCGATCGCGGCGGCCTGCGGCGTGACGATCGCAACGCACAGGCCTATCGCCACCCGTGCCACTGCCAGCATTGCATAACCCGGCGCCATCGCCGCGGCAAGGTTCAGCAACGCGAACAGGGCCAGCGCGGCAGTGAGCAAAACGCGCCGGTCGATACGGGTGGTAAGCCCGGCGAGCAGCGGCGCGCCAAAGCAGATTGCCAGCGACGACGCGGTAAACAGCTGGCCCGCCATCGCGACCGAGGTATCGAGATCCGCCGCCAGTTCGTTCAGCATCCCGGCGACGATCAGGATGCCGGTACCCGCCGTGAAGTTCGCGAACGCGAGGTTGGCGAGTTGCCGGTTGAGCGGGCTCACGCCTGAAGGCCGGCGTTGCCCGCGACGAATGCCTTGACGAGTTCCGCGTCCGCGTCCATCGCTTCGAAACGCTGCGGCAATTGTTCGAGGCCCTCGAACACGGCGGGACGCGCCGGCTCGACGCCCAGCGCCTCGCGAATGGTTTCGGCGAATTTCACCGGCAGCGCGGTTTCGAGACAAACGAGCGGCACGCCCTCTTCGCGATGCTCGAGGCCGACTTTGACGCCATCAGCGGTGTGCGGGTCGATGATGCGGCCGTGCTTGCGATGGATCGTGCGCATCGTCGCCAGCCGGTCCGCATGCGCGCTGCGCCCGGAAACGAAGCCGTAGTTCGCGATGTCCTTCCAGAACGGCGTGGCGGAGACGTCGAACACGCCTTGGGTGTCGATGTGGTGCCACAACGTGCGCACCACCGCGGCGTCGCGGCCGACGAGATCGAACACGAAACGCTCGAAGTTGGATGCCTTCGAGATGTCCATCGACGGGCTGCTGGTTTGCGCCACCGCGCTCGCGGCGCGCACGCGATAGGCGCCGCTTCTGAAGAATTCGTCGAGCACGTCGTTTTCATTGGTGGCGAGAATGAGGCGCCGGATCGGCAGGCCCATGCTGCGCGCGATGTGGCCGGCGAGGATATTGCCGAAATTCCCCGAGGGAACCGCGAACGAAACCTGCTGGTGGTTGCCGGCGGTCGCCGCGAAATAGCCGCGAAAGTAATACACCACCTGCGCCACGACGCGCGCCCAGTTGATCGAGTTCACGGTGCCGATGCGGTACTTCGCCTTGAACGCGGCGTCATTGGACACGGCTTTCACGATGTCCTGGCAGTCGTCGAACACGCCGCGGACCGCGATGTTGAAAATGTTGGGGTCGGAGAGCGAAAACATCTGCGCAGCCTGGAACGGGCTCATTTTGCCCTCCGGTGACAGCATGAACACGCGAATCCCCTTTTTGCCGCGCATTGCGTACTCGGCCGACGAACCGGTGTCCCCCGAGGTCGCGCCGAGGATGTTGAGTGATTCGCCGCGCCTGGCGAGCACGTACTCGAACAGATTGCCGAGGAGCTGCATCGCCAGGTCCTTGAACGCGGCGGTGGGGCCGTTCGAGAGTTCGAGGATGAACAGGCCCGGCTCGAGCATGGCAAGCGGCGTGATGGCATCGGTGCGAAACGCGGCCGCGATGTAGGTCTTGCGGCAGAGCGCCCTGAGATCGTCTGCCGGAATGTCGCCGGCGTAGAGCGACAGCACCTCGAACGCGAGATCGGCGTAGGAAAGCGGCCGCCACCTCGCGAGCGTCGCGGCGTCGATCCGGGGATAGGATTCGGGCAGAGTGAGCCCGCCGTCCGGAGCAAGGCCGCCCAACAGGATGTCGCAGAACGACGCAGGCGGCATGCCGCCGCGGGTGGAGAGGTAGCGCATTGGCGGCGGCGTGAGTGTGGAGGACGGGACTAGTTCTTCCCGAGTTCTTCCAGCCGGATCCTGGTCACCTTGCCGAGCACCACCGGCAGCGCTTCGATGCGCCTGATCGCGGCGTTGACGTTCTTCTCGACGACAAGGTGGGTGAGCATGATGATGTCGACCTGGTCCTCGCCTTCGGAGGGCTCCTTCTGCACCATGGCGTCGATCGAAATCGCGCCGTCGGCGAGGACCCGCGTGATGTCGGCAAGCACGCCCGGCTGGTCCTTCACGCGCATCCGCAGGTAGTACGAGGTCTCGACCTCCTCCATCGGCAGAATCGGCGTGGCGGCGAGCTGGTCGGGCTGGAACGCGAGATGCGGCACCCGGTGCTCCGGGTCCGCGGTGTGCATGCGGGTGACATCCACCAGGTCCGCGACCACCGCCGATGCGGTGGGCTCGGCGCCGGCGCCGGCGCCGTAATACATGGTCGCGCCGACCGCGTCGCCCTGCACCAGGATGGCGTTCATCACGCCTTCGACGTTGGCGATCAGGCGGCTCTTCGGGATCAGCGTTGGATGCACCCTGAGCTCGATGCCCTTCGGCGCGCGGCGCGTGATGCCGAGAAGCTTGATGCGGTAGCCGAGTTCCTCGGCGTAACGGATGTCTTCCTGCGTGAGCTTCGAGATGCCTTCGGTGTAGGCCTTGTCGAACTGCATCGGGATGCCGTAGGCGATCGCCGACATGATGGTGAGCTTGTGCGCGGCGTCGATGCCTTCGATGTCGAAGGCGGGGTCGGCTTCGGCGTAGCCGCGCATCTGGGCCTCCTTCAGCACGCTATCGAAGCTCGCACCGCGGGTGCGCATTTCGCTGAGGATGAAATTGCTGGTGCCGTTGATGATGCCGGCGATCCACTCGATGCGGTTGGCGCTGAGCCCCTCGCGCAGCGCCTTGATGATCGGGATGCCGCCGGCGACCGCCCCCTCGAACGCGACCATCACGCCGTGCTTCTGCGCGGCGGCAAAAATTTCGTTGCCGTGGGTGGCGAGCAGGGCCTTGTTGGCGGTGACCACATGCTTGCCGTTGGCGATCGCCTTGAGCACCAGGTCCTTCGCGATGGTGCAGCCGCCGATCAGCTCGATGACGATGTCGATATCGGGGTTTGTCACGACCTCGTTGGCGTCGCCCGACACCTTCGCCCGGCCTGCGGCGACCTGGCGCGCCTTTTCGACGTCCTTGTCGGCGATGACCGCGATCTCGATGCCGCGGCCGGCGCGGCGGGTGATCTCCTCCTGGTTCCGCAACAGGACGGCGAAGGTGCCGCCGCCGACGGTGCCGATGCCGAGCAGGCCGACCTGGATCGACTTCATTTGAGCGCCTTCCTGAACGAGAACGAGACGATGGTCATGCCTTCGCGGAAATAGAATTTGTGCGCCTGCGTCCGCTGCGTGCCGGATTCGAGTTCGAACGAGTCCGCGCCGCGGCGCCTCGCCTCCGCCTCCAGGTATTCCATCAGCAGATGGCCGGCGCCCCGCGACCGTTGCTTCTCGTCGGCAACGAGGTCGTCGACGTAGAAGCGGTAGCCGCTGAAGGTGTTCTCGAACGAGCGATAGACGGCGACGCCGAGCACGGTCTTGCCTTCCACGCAGACGCACATCTCGCCGCCGTCGGCGAACACCTTCATCATTTTTGCGAGGTAGTCGGTAGGCGTCTGCGGGCGCAACTGCCGATGCACCAGCTCCGCCCGCGCGAGCCACTCTGGCGCGAGAACTTCGCGGTCCAGCCCGGTGATCTGCACGATGTTCACGGCAGGCCGTCCTTCCTGAACATCTCGCGCACGCCGCGGATCGCCTGCCGCAGGCGGTGCTCGTTCTCGATCAGCGCGATGCGCACGTGATCGTCGCCGTAATCGCCGAAGCCGATTCCCGGAGACACCGCGATTTTCGCGTCCTGCAGCAGTTTCTTCGCAAATTCGAGCGAGCCCATCGCCTTGTAGTGCTCGGGAATTTTCGCCCACACGTACATCGAGGCTTTCGGGTTCTCGACCATCCAGCCCGCATCGTGCAGGCCTTTCACCATCACGTCGCGGCGCTTCTGGTAGTTGAGCCGGATCTCCTCGACGCACTCCTGCGGACCGTCGAGCGCAATGATGGACGCGACCTGGATCGGCGCGAAGGTGCCGTAATCGTGGTAGCTCTTGATGCGTGCGAGCGCGTGCACCAGGTCGTTGTTGCCGACCATGAAGCCGACGCGCCAGCCCGCCATGTTGTAGCTTTTCGACATGGTGAAAAATTCGACCGCGACTTCGCGCGCGCCGGCCACCTGCATGATCGATGGCGCCTTGAAATCGTCGAACACGATGTCGGCGTAGGCAAGATCGTGCACCACGTAGATGTCGTGGCGCTTCGCGAGCTCGACCACTTTTTCGAAAAAGGAAAGCTCGACGCACATCGCGGTCGGATTCGACGGAAAGCCGATCACCAGCATCTTCGGTTTCGGGATCATTTCGCGGATTGCGCGCTCGGTCTCGGCGAGAAAATCGACGCCGGGCGTCATCCGCACCGATCGGATGTCGGCGCCGGCGATGATCGCGCCGTAGATGTGGATCGGGTACGACGGGTTCGGCACCAGCACGGTGTCGCCGCTCTCCAGTGTCGCCAGCATCAGGTGGGCGAGTCCTTCCTTGGAGCCGATGGTGACGATGGCTTCGGAATCGGGATCGAAGTCGACGCCGTAGCGGCGCCGGTACCAGTCGCAGATCGCGCGCCGAAGCCGCGGGATGCCTTTCGACACCGAGTAGCCGTGCGTGTCGTTCCGTTGCGCGGCCTCGACCAGCTTGTCGACGATGTGCTGCGGCGTGGGGCCGTCGGGGTTGCCCATCGACAGGTCGATGATGTCTTCGCCACGCTTGCGCGCCGCCATCTTCAACTCGGCGGTAATGTTGAAGACGTAGGGCGGCAGGCGCTGGATGCGCGAGAATTCTTTCATGGCGGCGGGCGGCGTTGCATGGTGTCGGTTGCGGCGCCGCAGGATCGATGCGATTTGCACCGGCTGTCGGCCTGAAAAAAGTTATAATTCTAGCTCTTAGCGCCACCCCCCGCAATGAAAAGCAACGCTGGAGGCCCCGTTTGAAACTGCACCTCGACAACCGCGCGGGCGTCAATACTTTTACCGGCTACGGCGCAGGCTATGTGTCGGTCAACGGCGCGCGGCACGAAAAAAACCTGGTGGTGCTCGCCACCGAGATCATCTGCGACTGGGCGCCCGGCGGTTTCGATTCGCTGTCCCCGGAGCATCTCGCGCCGCTGGCGCGGCATGGCCTCGAGATCGTGTTGATCGGCACCGGCACCCGGCTCCGGTTTCCGCGTCCCGAAATCCTGCGGCCGCTGATCGAAGCGCGCATCGGCGTCGAGGTGATGGACGTGCAGGCAGCATGCCGGACCTACAACATCCTGGCGGCCGAATCCCGCAAGGTTGCGGCTGCACTGCTGCTGACCGACTGAACCTCCGAGCTGATGACCAGCGGATCCATTTCCCATCGCGGCTGGCTGCTGATCCTGCTCGCGGTGGCGCTGGTCTGGTTTTCCAATCTCGATGCGCGCCGGCTGGTGCGCCCGGACGAGGGCCGCTACGCCGAGATTCCGCGCGAAATGGCCGCCAGCGGCGACTGGCTGACGCCGCGGCTCAACGGTTTCAAGTATTTCGAGAAGCCCGCATTGCAGTACTGGGCGACTGCCGCCGCCTACATGGCCTTCGGCGAGCACGAGTGGACCGCACGCCTGTGGCCTGCGCTCACCGGATTCTTCGGACTCATGATGGTGGTCTATACCGGATCGCAGTTGTTCGGGCGCGCGGCCGGCAACTACGCCGGGATGGTGCTCGCAAGTTCGATGCTTTACTCGGGCATGGCCCACGTCATCACGCTCGACATGGGCGTATCGGTGTTCATGGGGCTGACACTGTGCGCGTTCCTGCTCGCGCAACGCGACGGCGCATCACCGCGCGCAACCCGGAACTGGATGTGGCTCGCGTGGGCCGCAATGGGGCTTGCGGTGCTGTCGAAAGGGCTGCAGGGCGTGGTGCTGCCGGGCGCGGTGCTGGTGCTGCATACCCTGATCGAGCGCGATTTCGCGTTGTGGAAACGGCTGCACATCGTCTCGGGGCTCGCGATCTTCCTCGCGGTGGCCGCACCGTGGTTTGTCGCCGTCTCCCTCGCCAATCCCGAGTTCTTCCAGTTCTTCTTCATCCACGAGCACTTCGAACGCTTTCTCACCAAGGCGCACCAGCGCTACCGGCCGTTCTGGTATTTCATCCCGATCCTGCTCCTCGGCATGCTGCCGTGGATGATCGTGATGTTCGACGCGCTGGCGAACGCATGGCGCAAAGAGTCCGGCAGCCGCTTTCAGCCGAAACGGTTCCTGCTGATCTGGGTGGGCTTCATTTTCGTTTTTTTCTCGGCATCCAGCTCGAAGCTGCCCTCTTACATCCTGCCGATGTTTCCTGGGTTGGCCTTGCTGATCGGCGCGCGCCTCACCGAAATGTCGGCGCGGCGGCTGGCCTGGCTCGCGGGGCCGGTCATGCTCGCGGCCGCGGCGGGCCTTGGCATCTCGCCATTTCTCGAACGATTCGCCAGCGACGAAGTGCTGCCACCGCTGTTCGTGGCCTACATGCCGTGGCTGATCGTCGCCTGCGTCACGCTGGGCACGGGCATCGTCTTCGCCCTGCTGATCGATCGCACCGGACAACGCGAGCTGGCGGTACTCGCGCTCTCAGCCGGGGGACTGGGCTTCGCGCAACTGGTGCTCACGGGGCACGACAGCTTCGCGCCGTCGCAGTCCGCGTACCACCTGGTCGAAGAGGCGAGGCAAAAGCTCGCCGGGGACAGGCTCCTCGACCGGCCCGAGGTGCCGTTCTACAGCGTCGGCTTCTACGAGCAGACATTGCCGTTCTACATCAAGCGCACGGTGACGCTGGTCGCGCACCGGGACGAAATGGATTTCGGCATCATTCAGGAACCGCAGAAATTCGTTCCCACCATCGAGGAATTCGAAAGACGCTGGCGCACGGACCGCGAGGCGCTTGCCATCGTGCAACCCTATCGGTATCGTGACTTCAAGGCCGCGGGCCTGCCCATGCAGCTGATCGCCGAGGACACGCGCCGCGTCATCATCAGAAAACCGCAAGCACCTGCGAGGTCGCCATGAACGCCGTCAGCTTTTCGCTCGTCATGCTGGGAGTGTTGCTCAACGCCGCGGCCCAGCTCCTGCTCAAGGCGGGCACCAACACGGTCGGCCAGTTCGAATTCTCCGGCGCGAACATCCTGCCGATCGGCATGAAATTCGCGCTCGAGCCGCATATACTCGGCGGCCTCGCCTGCTACGTGGTGAGCGTGGTGGTGTGGATCATGGCGCTCTCAAGAGCGGAGGTGAGCATCGCCTATCCGATGCTGTCGGTGGGATACGTGATCAACGCGGTTGCCGCCTGGTACCTGTTCGGCGAGCAGGTGACCCTGGAACGGATGGTCGGCATCGGCATCATTGTTCTCGGCGTGTTCGTGGTGGCGCGGTCGTGAGAGCTTTCCACGAAGAGCATGCACGGACGACATTTGGAAAAGCATGCACGGACGACATTTGGAAAAGCATGCACGGACGAAAAGCTGTCCTTGCTGGACCGTCGATTGCGCACGGATGATGAGGCCATCCGTGCGCAATCGACGGTCTTGGGGTAAACCATTTCCTTTATTTTGAAATAGGCGGCAAAAGCACCTTTATGGAATTTCTGCCGTTCACCCGACCTTCGATCGACGAGGCGACCATCGCCGGCGTCGCGGAGGTGCTGCGCTCGGGCTGGATCACCAGTGGCCCCAGGGTGAAGGAATTCGAGGCGGCGCTGTCCGAATATTTCGGCGGGAGGCCGGTGCGCGCATTGAACTCGGCGACCGGCGGCATGGAGATCGCAGTGCAGCTATGCGGCATTGGTCCGGGCGACGAGGTCATCACCACGCCGATCTCATGGGTCGCCACCGGCAACGTCGTGCTCCGCGCCGGCGCCACGCCGGTGTTCGTCGACGTCGACCCGCTAACGCGCAACATCGACCTCGATCTGGTCGAGGCCGCGATCACGCCGCGCACCCGCGCCCTGTTCCCGGTCGACATCGCGGGACTCCCGGTGGACCGCGACCGCCTGTACTCGATCGCTGCCAAGCACAAGTTCCGCGTCATCGAAGACGCGGCGCAGTCGATGGGGTCGCGCTGGAACGGCCGGCGAATCGGGAGTTTCGGCGACCTGGTGTCGATCAGCTTTCACGCCAACAAGAACATCACCACCGGCGAGGGCGGCTGCCTGGTTCTCCCCGACGAGGGCGCGGTGCCGCTGTGCGAGAAGTTGCGGCTGCAGGGCGTGGTGCGGTTTCCCGACGGCAACATGGAAGTCGACGTCGCCGGCGGCAAGTACAACCTTACCGACATCGCGGCACGGATCGGCCTCGGGCAGTTGCCGCATCTCGACGAATTCAACGCCAGACGGCGGGCGCTGGCGAAGCGCTACTTCCAGTTGTTCGATCGCGCGCTGGGCTGCGCGCTGCCGGTCGAGGATTTCGAAAACACGAACTGGCACATGTTCCAGGTGCTGCTGCCGCTCGAGCGCATGAGAATCACGCGCGGCGATTTCATTCGCCATCTGCACGAGCGCGGCATCGGCAGCGGCGTGCACTACCCGGCCATGCACCTGTTCAAGCTGTACCGCGAGCTCGGCCACCACGACGGCGAATTCCCGCACGCCGAGCGCGTCGGGCGCGAAATGGTGACGCTGCCGCTGTTTGCGGCGATGCGCGACGAGGATGTCGATCGCGTGTGCGAAGCCACATCGGCTATCATTCGCGCCGCCAGCCGATGAACCGGACCGGACACCATGAACACGCCTGAACTGTCAGTCATCATTCCGGTGTACAACGAGGAAGCGGGGCTCGCGGCGCTGTTCGCCCGCCTGTACCCTGCGCTCGACGCCCTCGGCACCTCCTACGAAATCGTGTTCGTCAACGACGGCAGCCGCGATGGCTCGGCGGCGCTCCTGCGCGCACAGTTCCAGGCGCGCGCCGAGGTGACAAGGGTGATCCTGTTCAACGGCAATTTCGGCCAGCACATGGCGATCATGGCGGGATTCGAGCGCTGCCGCGGCCGTATCGTCGTCACCCTCGACGCCGACCTGCAGAACCCGCCGGAGGAAATCGGCAATCTGGTCGCCAAAATGCGCGAGGGCTACGACTACGTAGGCTCGGTCCGCAGACAGCGCCGGGATTCGCTGTTCCGCCGGCTCGCCTCGAAGGCAATGAACCGCCTGCGCGAACGCATCACCCGCATCCAGATGAGCGACCAGGGCTGCATGCTGCGCGCCTACGATCGCAACATCGTCGATGCGATCAATTCGTGCCGGGAGGTGAACACTTTCATCCCCGCCCTCGCCTATTCATTTGCGCAGCGGCCGGTGGAAATAGAGGTTGGCCACGAGGAACGCATGGCGGGCGAGTCCAAGTATTCGCTGTACAGCCTGATCCGCCTCAACTTCGACCTGGTCACCGGATTTTCGGTGCTGCCGCTACAGGTGTTTTCCTTCGCCGGCATCGTGATTTCCATGCTCTCCGCGCTGTTCGTCATCTACCTCGCGATACGCCGCCTGATGATCGGTCCGGAGGCGGAGGGCCTGTTCACGCTGTTCGGCATCGCCTTTTTCCTCATCGGCATCCTGCTGTTCGGGGTGGGGCTGCTCGGCGAATACGTCGGCCGCATCTACCAGCAGGTGCGCCATCGCCCGCGTTATCTCATCGATGCCGTACTGGAAAAGGATGAAGGCGCCGGCCAATGACATGCGCGGTGGTGTTTGCCTATCACAACGTGGGGGTGCGGTGCCTGTCGGTGTTGCTGGCGCACGGAGTCGAAGTGCCTCTGGTGGTGACGCATGAGGACCGTCCGGGCGAGACCATCTGGTTCGACAGCGTTGCCGAACTCGCGCACCGCCATCGCATTCCGGTCATCGCCCCCGCGAGCGCCAACGCGCCGGATGTCATCGAACGCATCGCCGCGGCAAGGCCGGATTTCCTGTTCTCGTTCTATTTCCGGCAGATGCTGAGGCCGGCGGTGCTGGCGCTGGCGCCGCGGGGCGCCTATAACATGCACGGTTCGCTGCTCCCCAAATACCGCGGGCGGGTTCCGGTGAACTGGGCGGTGATCAAGGGCGAGACCGAGACCGGCGCGACGCTCCACACCATGGTGGACAAGCCCGATGCGGGTTTGATCGCGGGCCAGCTGGCGGTGCCCATTCTGCCGGACGACACCGCGTTCGAAGTGTTCCGCAAAGTGACCGTCGCCGCGGAACTGCTGCTCCACCGCACGCTGCCGGCGCTGGTCGCGGGATCGCTGCCGCTGGTGCCGCAGGACTTCAGCAAGGCATCGTATTACGGCGGCCGCAAGCCGGAGGATGGTAAAATCAACTGGCATCAGGACGCGCAGGCGATCCACAACCTGGTCCGCGGGGTCGCACCGCCTTATCCCGGCGCGTTTGCGGGCCTGGATGGAAAACCGCTGCGGGTGCTGCGCACCATGATCGACACCAGGCTGGCGCCGCGATCGCCCGAGGCCGGTCTCTATGCGAGGGGCGGCGAACTGGTCGCCGACTGCGGACAGGGCACCGTGTTGCGCATCCTCTGGTGCGAGCACGACGGCCTGCCGTTCGATGCCGTCCGCTTTGCCGCGCAGTTCGGCGAGCGCAAGGTCGCGCTCGCCTGATCGGATCCGCATCCCGATTCGCCATCCACCAATCGACACTCGCAGCCTTCTTCAAACCATGAAAAAAATCCTGATCCTCGGCGTCAACGGCTTCATCGGCCACCACCTGTCCAAGCGCATCCTCGCGTCGACCGACTGGGACATCTACGGCATGGACATGCAGACCGAGCGCATCACCGATCTGCTCGACGAGCCGCGCTTCCATTTCTTCGAAGGCGACATCACGATCAACAGGGAGTGGATCGAGTATCACATCAGGAAATGCGACACGGTGCTGCCGCTGGTGGCGATCGCCACGCCGGCCACCTACGTGAAACAGCCTTTGAAGGTGTTCGAGCTGGATTTCGAGGCGAACCTGCCGATCGTGCGTTCGTGCGTGAAGTACGGCAAGCGCATCGTGTTCCCCTCGACCTCCGAAGTCTACGGCATGTGCCGCGACGAGGAATTCGATCCGGAATCCTCCGAGCTGGTGCTGGGGCCGATCAACAAGCCGCGCTGGATCTACTCCTGCTCGAAGCAGCTGATGGACCGCGTGATCTGGGCCTACGGCATGGAGCACAAGCTCGACTACACGCTGTTCCGCCCGTTCAACTGGATCGGCTCGGGCCTCGATTCGATCAACACGCCGAAGGAAGGCAGCTCGCGCGTGATCACCCAGTTCCTCGGCCACATCGTGCGCGGCGAAAATATCCAGCTGGTCGACGGCGGCTCGCAGAAGCGCGCCTTCACCTACATCGACGACGGCGTCGACGCGCTGATGAAAATCATCGCCAACAAGGGCGGCGTCGCCAGCGGGCAGATCTACAACATCGGCAATCCGAAGAACAACTACTCGGTCAAAACGCTCGCCGAAATGATGCTCGAACTCGCGATGCGCTACCCGGAGTACAAGACCCGCGCAAAAAAGGTCAAGCTGGTCAAGACCACGGCGACCCAGTACTACGGCAAGGGCTACCAGGACGTGCAGAACCGCGTGCCGAAGATCACCAACACCTGCAAGGACCTCGCGTGGAAGCCGACGGTGACCATGGCGCAGGCGTTGAAGCACATTTTCGACGCCTATCGGGGCCACGTCGCCGAGGCACGCCATCTCGTCGACTGAAAACAGCGCGCGCGCCGTTCTTCGATTACTCACGGATTCGCTTTGAAGCTCGCGCTGAAAATCGACGTCGACACCTACCGCGGAACGTGCGAAGGCGTGCCGCGGCTGGCAGAGCTGCTGAAACGCCGCCACGCCGGGGCGACTTTCCTGTTTTCCCTCGGCCCCGACCACACCGGGCGCGCCATCCGGCGCGCGTTGCGGCCTGGATTCATGAAGAAAGTGTCGCGCACCTCGGTGCTCGCGCACTACGGCATCAAGACGCTGCTCTACGGCACGCTGCTCCCCGGTCCCGACATCGGCCGCCGCTGCAGCGGGATCCTGCGCCGCGTGAGGGACGACGGCTTCGAAGTCGGCATCCATACCTGGGATCATGTGCGCTGGCAGGACGGCGTTGCGGACGCCGGCGCGGCGTGGACCGAACGCGAGATGCGCCGTGCATTCGAGCGCTTCGGGGAAATTTTCGGCGAGCCTGCCCGCACCCACGGGGCCGCGGGCTGGCAGATGAACCGCCACGCGTGGCGTCTCACGCAGCGGCTCGGCTTCGACTACTGCTCGGACACGCGCGGTACGCATCCATTCGTACCCATCCTCAACGGTGAAATCATTGCCTGCCCGCAGCTGCCCACGACATTGCCGACGCTCGATGAGCTGATCGGCACCGATGGGATCACCGCGGACAACGTGGCCGAACACGTGCTCGGCCTCACCGCTGCCCCGCCACCGAGCGGCCACGTGTATACGCTGCACGCAGAACTCGAAGGCATGAAGCTGATGCCCGCGTTCGAGCGGCTGCTCGACGGCTGGGTCGGGCAGGGGTACCAACTGCTCTCGCTGCGCGATTATTTCGACGGCCTGGAAACGAAGAGCCTGCCGCGGCACACCGTCTCCCCGGGGGAAATCGCGGGCCGCTCCGGCACGCTTGCCCTGCAGGGGCCGGTTTTCCTCGCTTCGGTCTGAAGCCTTCGCCTCTCATCGATTGCGAATCAAGGGCTTACTTTGCGGGAGCCGGTTGGCAGTATTGGGCGGCCAGGGCCTTCAAGAAAAATCGCTTGCAATCCTCAGGGTTTTTGTCAAGAATGTCTCGAAACCCCTCGGAGACAAAGCAAAATAATGCTTGGCAAACCGGTTCCCGACATATCGCTTCCGGCGACCGGCCGACCGTTCAAGCTTTCCGACCTCAAGGGCAAGTCCCTCGTCCTCTATTTCTACCCCAAGGACAGCACGCCGGGGTGCACCACTGAATCCCAGCAGTTCCGCGATCTCCATCCGCGATTCAAGCGCGCCGGTTGCCTGGTGTTCGGCATTTCGCGCGACAGCGTGAAGTCGCACGAAAACTTCAAATCCAGGCTGAATCTCCCGTTCGAACTGGTGTCCGACCCGGACGAGGCCGCATGCACGATGTTTGGCGTGATCAAAATGAAAAACATGTATGGCAAGAAGGTTCGCGGCATCGAACGCAGCACCTTCGTACTCGACGCCGACGGGGTGCTGCGCCAGGAATGGCGCGGCGTGAAAGTTCCAGGCCACGCGCAGGAGGTACTCGATTTTGTTGAAGAACTCTGACACCCCCGACTTCGATTCCACGTCCTCCATGCCCGCCGCCAAATCCCGGGGTTCCTCCCGGCAGACCACCAAGCTGTTCGTACTCGACACCAACGTACTGATGCACGATCCGACCAGCCTCTACCGGTTCGAGGAACACGATATTTTCCTGCCGATCGCGACGCTGGAAGAACTCGATTCGAACAAGAAAGGCATGTCGGAAGTCTCGCGGAACGCGCGCCAGGCGAGCCGCTTCCTGGACGAGATCGTCAGCGCCGAAGAGGGCGAGATCGACAAGGGCATCGGCCTCAGGCGCCACAGCAAGGAGCTTGCGACCGGACGGCTCTACCTGCAGACGGCGGCGATGAACGGCAACCTGCCGGCGACGCTGCCGACGCACAAGGCCGACAACCAGATACTCGGCGTAGTAATGCATTTGCAGCAGCACGAACCGAGGCGCCAGGTGATCCTGGTGTCGAAGGACATCAACATGCGGATCAAGGCGCGCGCGCTGGGGCTCGCCGCCGAGGATTACTTCAACGACAAGGTGCTCGAGGACACCGAGCTCCTGTATACCGGCACACTCGAACTCCCCGCGGATTTCTGGGACAAGCACGGCCGCGACATGGAGTCCTGGAAGAAGGACGGGCATACGCTCTACCGGATCAAGGGCCCGCTGTGTCCGAAGCTCCTGGTCAACCAGTTCCTCCATCTGGAAGGCGACCATCCCTTCCATGCGATTGTCCGCGAACAATCGGGCAAGACCGCAGTGCTGGAGACGATCCGCGAGTATTCGCACCAGAAGAACAGCGTGTGGGGCATCACCTCGAGAAACCGCGACCAGAATTTCGCGCTCAACCTCTTGATGAACCCGGACATCGATTTCGTGACCCTGCTCGGCCAGGCGGGTTCCGGAAAGACGCTGCTCACTCTCGCCGCCGGCCTCACGCAGACGCTGGAGTCCAAGATTTACTCCGAGATCATCATGACCCGGGTGACGGTGCCGGTGGGCGAGGACATCGGTTTCCTGCCGGGCACCGAGGAGGAGAAGATGACGCCGTGGATGGGCGCGCTGGAAGACAACCTCGATGTGCTCAACCACACCGACGACGACGCCGGCGAATGGGGGCGCGCGGCGACGCGCGACCTGATCCGTTCGCGGATCAAGGTAAAGTCGCTGAACTTCATGCGCGGCCGCACCTTCATCAAGAAATTCCTGATCATCGACGAGGCGCAGAACCTGACGCCGAAGCAGATGAAGACACTGATCACGCGCGCCGGCCCCGGCACCAAGGTGGTGTGCCTCGGCAACATCGCGCAGATCGACACGCCTTATCTCACGGAGGGGAGTTCGGGGATCACCTACGTGGTCGACCGCTTCAAGGGCTGGGCACACAGCGGCCACGTCACGCTCACGCGTGGCGAGCGCTCGAGGCTCGCGGACCAGGCGGCGGAGATCCTGTAGCAGCCTGTTTTCGGATCAGTACGTCCCCGGGTGCGCGGAGTCCTCGAAGCGCGTCTGCGGGCCGAGGAAGGTGAGCTTCACTTCGCCGATCGGGCCGTTCCGCTGCTTCGCGACGATGATTTCGGCGAGCCCCTTGTCCTTGGTTTCCTTGTCGTACACTTCCTCGCGGTAGATGAACAGGATCACGTCCGCGTCCTGCTCGATCGCCCCGGACTCCCTTAAGTCGGACATCATGGGACGCTTGTTGGTGCGCTGTTCGAGCCCGCGGTTGAGCTGCGACAGCGCCACCACAGGAACTTTCAGCTCCTTGGCGAGCGCCTTCAGCGAACGCGTGATCTCGGCAACCTGCGTCGCCCGGTTCTCGTCGTTGCGGCCGCGGTCCGATGGCACCGTCATCAGCTGCAGGTAATCGACGATGATCAGGCCGAGCGGGCCGTGCTGCCGGTGCAGGCGGCGCGCCCGTGCGCGCACCTCGAGCGGCGTCAGTGCGGGTGTCTCATCGATGTGGATCGGCGCCTCGGTGACCTTCTCCATGGCGATCGTCAGACGGTTCCACTCGTCGTCGGACAACCTGCCGACGCGCACGTTGCTCTGGTTCAGGCGGCCCAGCGACGCAATCAGGCGCGTCACCAGCTGCTCGCCGCCCATCTCCATGCTGAACAGCGCAACCGGCTTTTGAAATCCGAGCGCGACGTGCTCGGCGATATTGAGCGCGAGCGCGGTCTTGCCCATGCTGGGCCGCGCCGCGATGATGACGAGCTCCCCCGGCTGCAGGCCTGCGGTCATCTTGTCGAGATCCTTGAAACCGGTCGGTACGCCGGTGACGTCGGGGCTGCCGCGCTCGTGCAGATCGCTGATGCGGTCGATGACCTTGGACAGCAGGTCCTTCGCCACGATAAAGCCCTGCGAACCGCGGGCGCCTTCCTCGGCGATGTTGAACACCAGCGATTCCGCCTGGTCGAGCATTTCCTTGGCGTCGCGCCCGAGCGGATTCAGCGCGACCGCCGCAATCTCGTTGCCGGCGGCAACCAGTTTCCGCATGATGGCGCGCTCGCGCACGATCTCGGCATAGCGCCGGATGTTCGCCGCCATCGGCGTGTTGTTGGCGAGCGACATCACGTACGCCTTACCGCCGGTCTGGCCCGCATCCGCACTCGACTCGAGCGACTCGCTGACGGTCAACAGGTCGGCGGCCTTGCCGGAGGTGATGAGCTTGACCAGATGCTGGAAGATGCGGCGGTGGTCGTCGCGGTAGAAATCGGCCTCGCGGACGATGTCGGCGATGCGGTCGAACGCGGTATTGTCGATGAGCAGCGCGCCGAGCACGGCCTGTTCCGCCTCGATCGAGTGCGGCGGCAGCCGCAGCGCTTCGACTTCAGGATCGGCCGGGACTGCGGACAGCGGTTGTGCCATTGGGCCAGGATTCGCAGGAAAACGCGGTTGAACGGAAGCGCTCAATCCGCGGTGAGCCGGTATGTCATCGCAAGTTTATCACTTCGCCGCAATGGCAATGGGCGGCACAAACGCGAAGGGCCGGATTTCCGGCCCTTTGTTTCGCATCACCCGCGGATCAGTGTTCGCCGAGCACCGACACCGTGATGTGAACCACCACATCGGGGTGCATGGCAATGGCGATCTGCGCATCGCCGATCTGCTTCAACGGGCCCTGCGGCAGCCGGATATGGCTTCGCTCGACCTCGAATCCCTGGGCTTGCAGGGCCTCCGCGATATCGAAGTTGGTGACCGAGCCAAACAGCTTGCCGTCCTCCCCTGCCTTGCGCGTAACCTGCAGCATGAAGCCGTCGAGCCTGCCGCCTTTTTCCTGCGCCGACGTCAGCGCCGCGGCGGCTGCCGATTCGAGATCGGCGCGCTTTCCTTCAAACTCCTTCAGCGACTGTTCGGTGACGCGCCTGGCCTTGCCGCGCGGGATCAGGAAGTTGCGCGCGTAGCCGTCCTTGACCTTGACCACGTCGCCGAGGCCGCCCAGATTGATGACTTTTTCCATCAGGATGACTTGCATGTTGGTCTCCTCAGTGCAGGTCGGTAAACGGCAGCAGCGCGAGAAAGCGCGCGCGCTTGATGGCGGTCGTCAGCTGGCGCTGGTAATGGGCCTTGGTGCCCGTAATGCGCGCCGGCATCATCTTGCCGTTCTCGTTGATGAAGTCCTTGAGGATCTCGATGTCCTTGTAGTCGATCCACTCGATCTTCTCCGCGCTGAAGCGGCAGAACTTGCGCCGCTTGAACAGGTTGCGCGAGCTGTTGCGATCCTTCTTGTCCTTGCCGTTCTTGCCGTTCTTGCCTTTGCGGCCTTGTCCGAATGCCATGTCACTTTCCTTCCAAAAATTCGATGTTCGTCACGTGCAGCACCAGCTGCCTTGCCGACTTGCCGCGGTTGGCGAGAAATCCGGTTGCGCGCATTGCGTCACCGAGTTTCGCACCCTGCACCAGCCTCGCCAGGTCGCCGATCGCCACTGCCGCCAGTTCGCACCGCACTTCACGGTCCGCACCCGCCTCCGGTTGCCGCGATTCATGCTCGAGGCGGAATTCCGATACCGGAATTCCGGCAGGCGTATGGCGCAGCGACCTGAGTTCGACGAGGCGGCCGTCAATCGCGAGCTGATTGTGCTGCAAGGCGTCCGGCGCAGGTCCCGCGAAGATTCCGCTCAGGCCGCCGGTGCGGCTTGCGCGGCGGCTTCGGCCGGCGCCACTGCAACCGGTGCCGGAGCCGGCGCCGCCTGCGGGCTGGTCAGCGAGCGCGATTTCTCCTCCTTCATCATCGGCGAAGGCGCAACCACCGCGTCCTTCATCTTGATGGTGAGATGGCGCAGCACCGCATCGTTGAACTTGAATGCGTGCTCGAGCTCGTCTAGGGTTTCCTGGTCGCACTCGATGTTCATCAGAACATAGTGCGCCTTGTGCATCTTCTGGATCGGGTAGGAAAGCTGCCTGCGTCCCCAGTCCTCGAGACGGTGGATCTGCCCCTTGCGTCCGGTCACCAGCGTGCGGTAACGCTCGATCATCGCGGGCACCTGCTCGCTCTGGTCCGGATGAACGATAAAAACCACTTCGTAATGGCGCATGCGGTCTCCTTGTGGTTACGGGGCGTCCGCCTGCGCGGTGTTCGCCCACTCAGCCTCCCGCCATGCGAAGCGGTGAGGCAAGGTTGGAAAGCCGATAATTATAGCCAGATTTGCAGTCTACATCAACCCGGTTGCGCCGGCGCGCTGCGCTGCCGGCGCGCCTCGAACAGGCAGATGCCGCCCGCCACCGACACGTTGAGGCTCTCGACGCTGCCTAGCATCGGGATGTTGGCGAGCTGATCGCAGGCTTCGCGCGTGAGCCGGCGCAGTCCCTCGCCCTCGGCACCCAGCACCCAGGCGAGCGGCCCACGCAGGTCCGCCTGGTAAATGGTCCGGGGTGCAGTGCCATCGGCGCCGACCACCGTGATCTCGCGTTCCCTGATCTCGCGCAGGGTGCGTGCAAGGTTGGTGACGGTGAGATACGGCACCGAATCCGCGGCGCCGCTGGCGACCTTGATCACGGTCGCGTTGAGGCCCACCGCCCGGTCCTTCGGCGCGATCACCGCATGCGCGCCGGCGGCGTCGGCGACGCGCAGGCAGGCGCCGAGATTGTGCGGGTCGGTCACGCCGTCGAGCACCAGCAGCAGGGCCGGCTCGGCGAGCGTATCCAGCACGTCCTCCAGCGACACATAGCGCTGCTTCGCGTCGACCCGCGCCACCACGCCCTGGTGCCGCCCGCCGCCCGCCATGCCGTCGAGGCGGCCGCCATCGACCTGCAGCAGGCGCAGTCCGAGGCGCTCGGCAAGTTTCACCAGGTCGCGCGACCTGGCGTCGTTGCGCGATGCGTCGAGGAAGATCTCGAGCACGTCGCCGGGATGCTGGCGAATCTTCGCCAGCACCGCATGAAAGCCGTAGATGAATCGTGTCGAGGGCGTCACGGCGCGCCTCTTAACTCAGTCATTGTCTCAACGCCGCTTGCGCGGAGCCGGCCGCGCGGCCGGCCCTTTTGGCGCGCCTTCCAGTCCGGAAAGCGTGAGGTCGATGCGGGTGGTTTCAATGTCCACGCGCGCGACCTTGACCTTGACGCGATCGCCGAGGCGATAGCTCTTGCCGGTGCGCTCGCCGAGCAGGCGATGCTTCACCTGGTCGAAATGGAAATAGTCGGTCCCGAGCTCGGAGATATGGACCAGGCCCTCGATCAACAGGTCGTCCAGCGCAACGAACAGGCCGAACCCGGTCACCGCGCTCACCGTGCCGGCGAACTCGGTGCCGACATGCTCGCGCATGAAGTAGCACTTGAGCCAGTTCTCGACGTCGCGCGACGCCTCGTCCGCGCGGCGTTCGTTCGCCGAGCAGTGCGCGCCGAGTTCATCCCATTTGCCCGCCTCATAGCGTCCGCCGGCAAGCACCGCCTTGATCGCGCGGTGCGTGAGCAGGTCCGGATAGCGCCGGATCGGCGAGGTGAAATGCGCGTAAGCCTCGTACGCCAGGCCGAAGTGGCCTTCGTTGTCGGGGACGTAGACCGCCTGCTTGAGCGAGCGCAGCATTACGGTGTGGATCAGGCGCGCGTCGGGGCGCCCGCGGCTCGCCTCGATGAGTTTGGCAAAATTGGCGGGCGTGGGCGCATCTCCCCCGGAAAGCGACAGACCGAATTCGCGCAGGAATTCGCGAAGCGACTCGATCTTTTCCGGATTCGGACCTTCGTGCACGCGGTACAGGCAGGGGTGCTTGTGGCTGCTGAGGTAATCCGCGGCAGACACGTTGGCAGCGAGCATGCACTCCTCGATCAGGCGGTGCGCGTCGTTGCGCACCACCGGCGTAATGCTCTCGATTTTGCCGTTCTCGTCGAAATGCATCTGCGTCTCGTCGGAATCGAAATCGATCGCGCCGCGCTTGCCGCGCGCGCCCAGCAGCGCGCGGAACACGCGTTCGAGATTTTGAAGATGCGGCAGCAGGCCTGCGATTTCCCGGTCTTTCGACATGTCGCTGCCGGCGAGCGCCGCGGCGACCCCGGTGTAGGTCAGGCGCGCCCTCGAACGCATCACCGCGGGATAGAATTTGTAGCCGGTCACTTCGCCGCGCGCGCTCACCTGCATGTCGCACGCCACCACCAGCCGCTCGACGTCCGGGTTCAGCGAGCAGATGCCGTTGGACAGCCGCTCCGGGAGCATCGGGATCACGCGGCGCGGAAAATACACCGAGGTGCCGCGCTCGTACGCCTCCACATCCAGCGCGTCGCCCGGCCGCACGTAGTGGCTGACGTCGGCGATGGCCACCACCAGCCGGAAACCGTGTCCGCCTTTGCCGGCTTCGCCACCCGCGGGTTCGCAGAATACCGCATCGTCGAAGTCGCGCGCGGTCTCGCCGTCGATGGTGACGAGGGGCATCTCGCGAAGATCGACGCGGCCGCGCCGGTCCGCCTCATGGACCTCCTCCGGGATGCGGCCTGCCTGCCTCGCGGCCGGCTCCGAAAACCGGTAAGGCAGATCGTGTTTTCTCAGGGCGATCTCGATCTCCATTCCGGGATCGGCATAGTTTCCGAGGATCTCCACAATGCGGCCGACCGGCTGCGCGTGAACGTCAGGCTGCGCCACCAGTTCCGCGACCACCACCTGGCCGGGCTTCGCCTTGCCAAGCGCATCCGGCGGAATCAGGATGTCCTGGCTGATGCGCTTGTTCTCCGCCGCGACCACGAACACGCCGTGCTCGGAGATGAGCCGCCCGACCACCAGATGATTGGCGCGCTCGAGCACCTCGACAATCGTGCCTTCCGGCCGACCGCGCCGGTCGACGCCGGATTCGCGGACGAACACGCGATCGCCATGCAGAACCTTCTTCATCTCGCGCGGGCCAAGGTAGAGATCCGCACCCTCGCCTTCGCGCGCCAGGAAACCGAAGCCGTCGGGATGCCCCTCTACCTTGCCGCGGATAAGGTCGATGCGCTCGGGGATCAGCAGCGCGCCGCGCCGGTTGCGCACGATCTGGCCGGCGCGCTCCATCGCGCCGAGCCGCCGCAGGAACGTTTCCATTTCCGGCGCCGCGATGCCGAGCAGGTCCATCAGCCGTTCCGGCTCCAGAGGCACGCCTTCCGCCGCTAGCGTCTCGATCACGTGCTCGCGGCTCGGCAGCGGCAATTCGTAGCGTTCCTGCTCGCGCACCAGATGCGGGTCCGCGGCCCTGCGCTCGCGCGGCGATTGCCTGGCTGCGCCCGGCTTGGCGCCGGGCGGAGACTCTGTTGACGATTTCTTTGGTTGCTTAGGCATGGATGGTTGACGTTGAGAACAGGCGGCGGTCAGCTTCCCGCCGGGTTTCGCGGCGCATCCTGATCCGGATCCGCGCTTTGAAAAGGCCGTATTTTGCTATACAATCCGCGCTCCGGTTTGCCGAGATGGCGGAATTGGTAGACGCACTAGGTTCAGGTCCTAGCGGTGGCAACACTGTGGAGGTTCGAGTCCTCTTCTCGGTACCATAAAACCGGATCCCTGTTCCAGGTCGCAAGGGCCTCGAACCCCCGGATGGCCGCCCAGTGCGGCCATTCCGCTGTTGGCGGCATCCAGCCGCGACGCGTTCAAGCAAACGGATGCTGCATCACGATGGTTTCGTCGCGCTCCGGGCCGGTCGAGATCATTGCAATCGGCACCTCGCACACCTCCTCGATGCGCGCCAGGTAGGCAAGCGCATTTTTCGGCAATTCGCCGCGGCTCTTCCGGCCGACGGTATCCTCCGACCAACCCGGCAATTCTTCATAGACGGGCTGGCACCGCGCGAGGTCCTCGGCGCCGACGGGCAGAATGTCGCTCACCCGGTCATCGAGCCGGTAGCCGACGCACAGCTTCAGCGTTTCGACGCCGTCGAGCACGTCGAGCTTGGTCACGCACAGGCCGGAAACGCCGTTGATCTGGATCGAGCGCTTGAGCGCGGCCGCATCGAACCAGCCGCAGCGACGCGGCCTGCCGGTGGTCGCGCCGAATTCGTTGCCGCGTTTGCCGAGATGCCGGCCGACATCGTCGGTGAGTTCGGTCGGAAACGGCCCCGAGCCGACGCGCGTGATGTAGGCCTTGGTGATGCCGAGAACGTAATGCAGCATCTGCGGGCCGACCCCGGCGCCGGCTGCCGCCGCGCCCGCAACGCAATTGCTCGAGGTGACGAAAGGGTAGGTGCCGTGATCGATGTCGAGCAAGGACCCTTGCGCGCCTTCGAACAGCAGGTTGTCGCCGGCACGGTGCGCCTCATACAGCGCGCGCGGCACGTCGGCCACCATCGGCTTGATCCTTGGTGCCAGCGCCAGCGCGCCATCCAGCGTCGCCTGGTAGTCCACCGCCGCGGCATGGTAATACTGCGTCAGCACAAAATTGTGGAAGTCGAGCAACTCTTCGAGCTTGGCCGCGAATCGCGCGGGATCGAACATGTCCTGCAGGCGGATGGCGCGCCGCGCCACCTTGTCCTCATACGCCGGGCCGATGCCGCGACCGGTGGTGCCGATTTTCGCATCGCCCTTCGACGCCTCGCGCGCCTGGTCAAGCGCCTGGTGATACGGCAGTATCAGCGGACAGGCCTCGCTGATGCTGAGGCGGCCGGCGACTTCGACACCCGCTCTCTCGAGCTCGTCGATTTCCGCGAGCAGGGCCTCCGGCGACAGCACCACGCCATTGCCGATGTAGCACGCGATTCCGTGACGGAGGATACCGGATGGAATGAGGTGCAATACTGTCTTGCGGCCCGCGATCACCAGCGTATGGCCCGCGTTATGGCCGCCCTGGAACCGCACCACGCCCTGCGCGTGGTCGGTGAGCCAGTCGACCAGCTTGCCCTTGCCCTCGTCACCCCACTGGGTGCCGATTACGACTACGTTTTTTGCCATGCTCTTTGATCGATTCTGGTTGATGTGCGGCAAAGCCTCGCCATGCGTATCGTTCTACCCGAGTTTCCTGACGGTCCACTTACCGTCCACCAGGGCGAGCTCACGATCCGCGCCGGGTGCGCGCCGCGACGCATCGCTCCGCGGCAGATCGAGGATCACCACCTCGCCGCCGGCGCGCAGCGTCTCGATTGCCTCGTGGAACGCCGCGTCACCGCCCCACGGCGCAAGGATGGCGCCTGGCTGCGGCAGTTCGGGAACCACGCGCATGAGTTCGCTGAGATAAAGCGAAAAGCCCGTCGCCGGCCGCGCGCGCCCGAAGGCCCGGCCGACTTCGTCGTAGCGCCCGCCGCGTGCCACATCGTTCGGCACACCTTCGCAGTAAACCGAAAACACCACGCCGGTGTGGTAGTGCAGGCCCCGCAGCTCCGCGAGATCAATCGAAATCGACGCATTCGCGCAACTCGCGGCGAGCGCCTCCAGGTCGGACAGCGCATTGCCGATCTCGGCGATGCCAGGCAGGGCTGCGCGCGCGCGCGCCAAAACCTCGACGCCACCATAGAGTTCCGGCAGGCGGCGCAACGCATCGCCCCATGGCTCGGCGATGCCTGCCGAGAGCGCCTCCAGCCCGGGCGCATCCTTCGCCTGCAGCACCTCGAAAAGCTCGGCCTGCAACTCGCCATCCAGTCCGGCGCGAGTTGCCAGGGCGCGGAATACCGCGACGTGTCCGAGGTCGATTCTCGGGGAGGAAACACCGCAGGCGGCGAGCGATGCGATGAGCAACCTCAACACTTCGATGTCGGACTCAATCCCGGCGTGGCCGTACACTTCCGCGCCGATCACCAGCGGCTCCCGCGTCGCGTTGAGGCCGGCGGGGAGGGTGTGCAGCACGTTGCCGCAATAGCACAGGCGGGTCACGCCAGGCCGATTCAGCAGATGGGCATCGATGCGCGCGACCTGCGGCGTGATGTCGGCACGCAAGCCCATGGTCCGTCCGGACAGCTGATCGACGAGTTTGAAGGTGCGGAGATCGAGGTCGCGCCCGGTGCCGGTGAGCAGCGATTCGACATACTCGAGGAGCGGGGGCATGACCAGCTCGTAACCCCATCCGCGGAACAGGTCCAGCAACAGGCGGCGCAGGCGCTCGACCTGCCGCGCCTCAGGTGGCAGCAGGTCCTCGATGGATTCCGGGAGCAGCCAGCGATCCTTCATCGGATATAGCTGACGCGGACGTACCGGAGACGGACTGCGGGCGCGAACAGCATGGCAGTGCCTGCGGGCCTACCTGGCGAACGTGAACAGCAGCAGGCCCGCGAGCATCGAGACCAGGCCGAAGAACCGGATCTGTCCGTCCGAGAACTGCACGATGCGGCGAAACGCTTCGCGCCAGACGGCGGGGGCCATGAACGGCAACAGGCCCTCGATGACCAGCATCAGCGCGAATGCCATCAGCATGGTGCCCGCCATTACTTGCCGGCTTTGCCAGAACTCTTCAGGTACTTGAAGAACTCGGAATTCGGGTCGACCACCAGCACGTCGCTCTTGCTGCGAAACGCCTGGCGGTAAGCATCGAGGCTGCGGTAGAACGAATAGAATTCGGGGTTCTGTCCAAACGCCTGCGCGTAGATCGCGGTGGATTTTGCATCTCCCTCGCCCTTGGTGCGCTGGGCGTCGCGATAGGCTTCGGCGAGGATCACCTCGCGCTGCCGTTCCGCATCGGCGCGGATTTTTTCGGCTTCGGCAGAACCGGTGGAGCGCAGCTCGTTGGCGGCACGTTTGCGCTCGGCGTCCATGCGCCGGTACACGGATTCACTCACCTCCTGCGGCAGGTCGACGCGCTTCAGGCGGACGTCGATCACCTGCACGCCGAAGGTGCGCGCGTCGACGTCGGCCTTGATCCGCATTTCGTCCATGATCTTGTCGCGTTCGCCGGAAACTACCTCGTGGACGGTGCGCTTGCCGAATTCTTCACGGAGGCCCGCATTGATGGTCTGCGCGAGGCGGTTGTGCGCCCTCGCCTCGTCGCCGCCCATGCTGATGTAATACTGCCTCACATCGATGATGCGCCACTTGACGAAGGAATCGACCAATACGTTTTTCTTCTCCGAAGTGAGGAAACGCTCGGCGTCCGGCGTGTCCAGCGTCAGAATCCGGGTGTCGAAGAAACGGACGTTCTGGATCAGTGGCCACTTGAAATGCATGCCGGGCTCGGTGATCACTTCCTTCACCTCTCCCAACTGGAACACCATCGCGTTCTGACGCTGATCGACGGTGAATATCGAGACTCCGATGATGCCGAGCACCACAAGCAAGGCGACGCCGATTGCGTAAATGCGGTTCATCAGCGGCCCTCCCGTTCCCTGCCGCGCAGGGCATCGCGCGAACGGCTGCTGGTATCGGGCGTCACCGGCGGTTCCGAGGCTGAAGGCTTGACGGCCGGCGCGGCGTCGGGCGCCGGCGCGGTCATTGCACCCCCCATCTGCATCAACTTGTCCAGCGGCAGGTAAAGCAGATTGCCGCCTGCCTTGACGTCGAGCATCACCTTGGTGGTGTTGGTCATGATCTGCTGCATCGCGTCGAGGTACATACGGTCCCGGGTCACCGCCGGCGCCTTGCTATACTCGACCAGCACCTGCTTGAAGCGGCTCGCATCGCCCTCCGCGGTCGCGATCACGCGCTGCTTGTAACCGTCCGCCTCCTGCAGCAGGCGGGACGCCGTGCCGCGCGCCTTCGGCACCACGTCATTGGCGTAGGCCTGGCCTTCATTCTTCTGTTTCTCGCGGTCCTGCCCGGCTTTCACCGCGTCATCGAACGCGGCCTGCACCTGCTCCGGCGGCTGCGCGTTCTGCATGGTGACGCGCTGCACCTGGATGCCGGTCTTGTAGCGGTCGAGAATATCCTGCATCAGGCGCTGCGCCGCCACCGCGACCTGCTCGCGTCCTTCGTAGAGGACGAAATCCATTTTGCTCTTGCCGACGATCTCGCGGAATGCGGTCTCGGCCGCCTGCAGCACGGATTCGTCCGGCGCCCGGTTGTTGAACAGGAAGTCCTTGATGTCCTTCAGCGTGTACTGCACCGCGAACTGGATGTCGATGATGTTCTCGTCGTCGGTCAGCATCAGCGCTTCCTTCAGCACCTTGGTCTTGACCGTGCCGCGGTAGCCGACCTCGACGGTGCGCACCTGCGAAATATTGACGATCTCGTGACTCTGCACCGGGTATGGCAGCCGCCATTGCAGGCCGGGCTCGAGAATCTGCGAGAAGCGGCCGAAGGTGAGCACCACCGCGCGCTGGCTGGCATCGACAATGAAAAATCCGCTGGCGAGCCACACCGCGAGCACCACGCCGGCGAGTATCGCGGCGCCGCCACCCATTTGCGCGAAGCCCGGCGGACCGGAATCGCCACCGCCACCGCCGCCACCTTCGCCGCGCCGGCCGGCGAACAGCCCGGCAAGCCGCTGGTTCGCCTTGCGCCAAAGCTCTTCGAGGTCGGGCGGGCCCTGATTGCCGCCCTTGCGCCCCCATTGCGGGTCGTTGAGGGACATGAGTGTCAACAAGCGTCGAAACATGGTGTGGTCGGAATTGCTGTAGGGCCGGTCATTGGAGCGCGGCGGCGGCTTCGGCTTGCCTCGCCGTTGCGAATTCGGCGAGCGCGCCGCGCAGCAGCTCGATCCCGCCGCCGGTGCGCGCGCTTACGGAAACGCGGCAAATTCTACCATATTCGTCGCGCGTGACCTCCGGCGCGGACGGCACCAGATCGATCTTGTTGAACACGGCGATCTGGGGAATCGCGTCGGCGCCGATCTCGATCAGAACTTTGCCGACCTCCGAGACCTGCTCGTCGCGCGCCGGGTTCGCCGCGTCGACTACATGCAGCAGCAGATCGGCGTGTATTGTCTCCTCGAGCGTGGCACGAAACGCGGCGACCAGCGTATGCGGCAGGTCGCGGATGAAGCCGACCGTGTCGGAAACGACGATGCTGCCCGCATCCGGGAGGTAGAGTTTGCGGGAGGTGGTGTCGAGAGTCGCGAACAGCTGGTCGGCGACGTAGGCGCCGGCGTGGGTCAGCGCGTTGAACAGCGTCGACTTGCCGGCGTTGGTGTAACCCACCAGGGATATCGACATCACCTGTCCGCGAGTCCGCGCGCGCCGCTGCACGGCCCGCTGCTTCTTCAGTTTCGTGAGCTTGTCCCTGAGCGACTTCACGCGGTCCGACAACAGCCGCCGGTCGGTTTCGAGCTGGGTTTCACCCGGGCCGCGCAGGCCGATTCCGCCCTTCTGGCGCTCGAGGTGGGTCCAGCCGCGCACCAGGCGGGTCGCCAGATGCTCGAGTTGGGCGAGCTCGACCTGCAACTTGCCTTCATGACTCTGCGCGCGCTGCGCGAAGATGTCGAGGATGAGGGTGCTGCGGTCGAGCACGCGGCATTCGAATTCCGCTTCGAGATTGCGCTGCTGCGCGGGGGACAGTTCGTGGTTGAACATGACCAGCCCGGCCTCGTGCGCGCGTACCGCCGCGGCAATCTCCGCAACCTTGCCGGTTCCCGCAAACAACGCTGAATCCGGGCGCTGCCGCCGGCCTTCGATCACCTGCCGGACTTTTGCGCCGGCGCTGCGCGCCAGGAGGATGAATTCCTCGCGCCGGTCGGCGAGATCGCCGCTGCCGAAATCGAGATTGACAAGGATCGCGCCGGGCGCGGGGACGATCATTCGAAAGAACTGATCAGCGGCCTGCGGCGGCCTGTACCAGGGCGCACGGAACGCCCCGCAGGGGACGGGTTCAGGAGGCTCAGCCCTCGGCCGCGCCAGGCTGCTCGAAGTTGAGATTGATGGGCTTCGAGGGAACCACCGTCGAAATGGCGTGCTTGTAGACCATCTGCGTGACCGTGTTCTTGAGCAGTACCACGTACTGGTCGAAGGATTCGATCTGCCCCTGCAGCTTGATGCCGTTCACCAGGTAGATCGAAACCGGAACATGCTCCTTGCGCAGCGTGTTCAGAAACGGGTCTTGTAGTAACTGCCCCTTGTTGGTCATGATGGCTCCGGATTCTGTTTTTCGAGTTTGGAATCTGTCCGAAAAACCGAGGCAAAGCGCATAGGAAAGGCTTTTGCCTGACAGGCTCCCACTTTATAGGATTTCCTTGAAGATTGCCACCGCGCGCAGCCCGGCGTTCACCTGCTCGCATACGGATTGCGACCGGTCTTGAACTGCACCCGCAATGGCGTCCCCGCCAGCTTGAAAGCGTCGCGGAAAGTCGCCTCGAGGTAGCGGCGGTAACTCTCCGGCACCGCGCTGAGCGCGCTGCCGTGAATCACAATCGTCGGCGGGTTCGAACCGCCCTGGTGCGCGTAGCGGAGTTTGGGGCGCGTGAGGCCGCTGCGCGGGGGCTGCTGGCGCTGCACCGCCTCGATCAACACCCGGGTCAGGCGCGGCGTCGGCAGTTTCGCCATTGCCGCCGCGAACGCGGCGTCGACGGCCGCCAGCACTTCGTTGATGCCCTTGGCATTGAGCGCCGAAATGTAGTGCGTCCGCGCAAAGCCGAGAAAATTGAGCTTCCGCGCAAAATCCATCTTGACCCGTTCCCGGGTGTAGGCGTCCGGCGCATCCCATTTGTTGACGGCCACCACCAGCGCGCGCCCCGCTTCGAGAATGAAACCCGCGATGTGTGCGTCCTGGTCGGTAATTTCCTGCGTCGCGTCGAGCACCAGCACCGCCACGTTCGCGTCCTCGATCGCCTGCAATGTCTTCACCACCGAGAATTTCTCGACGGTTTCAAACACTTTGCCGCGGCGGCGCAGGCCCGCCGTGTCGATCAGCATGTAACGGCGGCCGTTGCGCTCGAAATCGATCTGGATCGCATCGCGGGTGGTTCCGGGCTGGTCGAACACGATCACGCGCTGTTCGCCGAGGATTGCGTTGACCAGCGTGGACTTGCCGACATTGGGACGCCCCACGATCGCGATGCGGGGCGCGTCGGCCTCCGGTTGCGCCGTATCCGGGACC
>Ga0315281_10000783_pt1 | contig 45822 bp, 45 predicted proteins | sample YL17G07_0_MG_FD_204540 | JGI IMG/M metagenome (GOLD analysis project Ga0315281, IMG submission 204540) | Sediment microbial communities from Yellowstone Lake, YNP, Wyoming, USA - YL17G07_0 | ecosystem: Environmental > Aquatic > Freshwater > Lake > Sediment | place: USA: Wyoming | collected...
AACACCTTGTGGCGGTGAAGGCAGCCCCGAGTAGTTTTTGACTATTGGGAGCTGACTAACCGTCGCAAGGAGATGCGAAAATGAGGAATAGAATATGGGCAATAGCCATTTGGCTAATCTGCCTAAGCGGCTGGGCAACAAGTTGCGGCGGAGGACGCAATGTTGTTGAGCCACCGTCACCGCTGCCACCTGACCTAGCTTTGCCCTGGCCAGATAGCTTAGGGCAATCATCGGTATTGCCGCGCCTAACCAGCGCTGACAACCATCGAATAAACCTTACCCTCACCGGCGAAGCCTACTCCGCCAAAACGGACAATGCTGTGCAGGACACGTTTAACCATCGTCTGCGCTTGATAGCTGGGCCGAAGAAGGCAAGCGGGGGGATATACGGTTTCGCAGACATAGTGAGCGAGAGCGCACCTTTCCGAATTAGTGTTCAACTATTCGGAAGCTTGCCTGCGCAGTACTACCTCGGCATCGCCGATTACCAACAGCAGGCCTGGCGATGGACCAGTATCAATGCGCCAACCGGCGAGGATTCCTATGATGTTCCACAGCAATGGCAAGCAGTTAGCCCGGGGGGCGTGTTCTATGCCGCCGTAGTCACCTGGAACAACCAGGCCGCGACGCTGGCCAGTGTGACGCTGAATCGCAAAGTGGTTTATCCGGCGTATGGTTTGTGTTTTGGGCCATATCTTAACGGCCTGAACCCAAATCGCAAAGATACCGTTCCACCAGAGCAGATATCCAGTTTGCTGGAAACGGTGGCTCCGTATTGCGAGTGGGTGCGAACCCACGGGGCAACTCATGGGTTAGAGTATGTGCCTGCAGTCGCGAAATCATTGGGTCTTTCCGTTGCAGCAGCGTGTTGGCTGGGCGACTATCCCAGTGATCCGGGAGCAAATGAGAGCGAGATCATCAGTGTCATTGCTTTGGGTCAATCGGGGGATGTCGACATCATTATCGTCGGTACGGAAGTACTGCTGCGAAGAGATTTGACTCCCGACGAGCTCATTGCCATCATGCAGCGGGTGAAAGCGGAGACTGGTTTACCGGTGACTACCAACGATACTTGGTACGAGCTGATGAGAAACCCAGACGTGATGGCCGAATGCGATGTCATCCTGGCCAACTTTTATCCGTTCTGGGAGCCGTACTGGCATGATGGAGATGGCGGCGTGCCGATTGAGAAGGCGATGCAGTCCATCCACTATAACTACCAAAACCTTAGCCGTATGGCCGAAGGTAAGGAAGTTATCATTGGAGAAGTGGGCTGGCCTTCAGATGGTGACCCGAACGGTGAAGCCGTTCCGTCGCCGGAGAACGCGGCATTCTTCTGGCTCAACTTCGCTAGTTGGGCTCAAGCCGAGAATGTGAAGTACTTCTACTTCGAGGTCTACGACGAAGCTTGGAAAGCTAACTACGAACCTTGCAACGTAGGAGATCACTGGGGTGTCTGGGACGAGACTGGCGTACTCAAGCCGGGAATGATGAAGGTGTTCAATGGCGAGACCATTCCCGACAACTGGTCGTACGTCAGCAGCGGCGATCCGATAATCGAGTTTACTCCTGTGCCTCCTTACGGCAGTTTCGATGATCTTGTGGGCATGACTTCCGGAGTTAACCCCTTGGACTACAGGGTTGCCGTCTATATCTATGTTGGCGGCTGGTGGACCAAGCCAACATTCGCACAACCGCTCACTGCCATTCGTTGGGACGGCACATGGGAGTGCGATATCACCACCGGTGGCGCCGATGAAACTGCCACCGAGATCGCTGCCTACGTTGTTCCTAATGGCTATGATCCGCCCCCATGTAACGGAGATGCTGCGCTTCCAGCTGAGCTGGACGATAATTCCGTCGCTCACACCGAGGCCGTTCGGTCGCCGTAACCAACTTGTTCCTAACCCGCAAGGTAAGCGCTTTGCGGGTTTTTTTAAATCCGTTTTACAAAGCTCCTGTTGTCAGGATACAGATGTTAGAATGAAAGTATGAGGAGGCAAGCGCGGGTTAGATTTGCACCGAGCCCGACCGGGCCGCTGCATATTGGAAGCGCGCGCACGGCGCTGTTCAATTACATTTACGCCAAGCAAAATCACGGCGCGTTTATTTTGCGCTTTGAAGATACCGATATTTCCCGCAATCAAAAAGTTTTTGAGGAGAATATTCTCGCCGGATTGAAATGGCTGGGGATTATAGCCGACGAAACTTATTACCAAAGCAAACGACAAGAGATTTACAAGTCCTATCTGCAAAAACTAGTCGATAAAAACTTGACCTATGAGCATGACGGGGGAATCTACTTCCGGCTGCCGACTGAAAGCCGCAAAATTATTGTTGATGACATCATTCGTGGCAAAATCGAATTTTCGAGTGAAGATTTTGACGACTTGGTGCTATTCAAAAAAGACGGCACGCCAACCTTCCATTTCGCCAATGTGGTGGATGACATTGATATGAAAATCACCCACGTCATTCGCGGCGAGGACCATTTAAGTAATACTCCTCGGCAAATTCTGCTCTATGAGGCCTTTGCCGCTAAATTACCGAAATTTGCGCACCTTCCTTTAATTCTTAACCCTGACCGCACCAAAATGAGCAAGCGGGCAGGAGATGTGGATCTGGATGAGTATATCCGCGCCGGCTATCTGCCGGAAGCGATTATTAATTTTTTGGCGCAGCTGGGCTGGGCACCTTCGGCCCCGAGCGGAGTCGGGGGGGGTAAGACTGGGAAAGAGTTCTTTACGCTTGCAGAGTTGCTGCAGACCTTTGAGCTGGAGCGGGTTCAGAAAGGCGGAGCGGTATTTGACATCGGGCGCCTAAACCACCTCAACCACCACTATCTGATGCAAAAACCACTGGAGGAATATATTAAACTTGCCGAACCCCATCTCGGTGTCATCCCTTCTTTATCTCGTCATTCCCGCGAAGGCGGGAATCCAGATAATAAAAACCAAAATCTTTTGCGTTCCGCCCTAAAGTTGGTACAGGACCGCGCGCAAACCTTGTCTGAAATTCCCGGCCTGATCGACTTCTTTTTCGCTTTGCCGGATTACCAAAGAGATTTATTGGTTTTCAAAAAAAGTAGTCCCGAGCAAACCGCAAAAGGTTTAAACACCGCGTTGAAAGTGCTGGAGACCGTGAGCGATAAGGACTGGGCACAATCCAAACTCCAACAAATTTTAGATGAAGCAATAGCTGCCGAGAGTTTACAGCCCGGCGATCTCTTCTGGCCGGTGCGGGTGGCTTTGTCCGGCCGCGACGCCAGCCCCAGCCCCGTCGAGCTACTGGAAGCTTTAGGCAAAGCAGAATCTATCACCCGCATTAAAACGGCGATTAACAAAATGGGGGATTAGTGAAAAGAACCAAAACAACATTAAGCGTATTTGAGATCATTGGTGACAGCTCTCTCACTGGCGCCCCCCGTCATTTATTAACCCTTTTAGAAGGCATCAACCGCCACAAGTTTGTTGTAAGCGTGATTTGCCCCCCCGGTCCCTTAGTCAACGAAATTAAAAAACTTAAATTCCCGGTTTTCCAAATTCCTATGAGCGGGCGGGCAGATGTCAGCGCAATTAATGCCGTTGCTAAGCTCCTGAAAAAATATGATCCGGATATTATTCACACTCACGGACAGCGTGCCGGATTGATCGGCCGCACGGCTGCCAGAAAGCTGCCGATCAAACGCGTCCATACTGAACACACCTATACTCATGAATTTCGTTTGCATAATCCGCTCCTGCACTGGAGCCATCTGCGCGCGATGCGGATGTTGGACCGCTGGACTGACCAAGTAATTGCCGTGAGCAATGCGGTTAAAAAGTTTATGATCGATGCCCGTCTTACTAAACCGAACAAGATCGTGATGATCTACAACGGCATTAACCCCCATATCGCTAAGATCGCCGAAACCGAGATTGAGAATTTTCGTAAAAAATTTGATTTGAACAAAACCGACATTGTCATCGGCACGGTTGGCTCATTTAATACCGCCAAGGACACCGCCACTTTAATTCGCGCCTTTGCCCGCATCGCGGCTAAGTGGCCCCAAGCCAAACTGGTATTAATCGGCAGCGGCCCCCTAAAACGCGACTTGACTAATCTCACCAAGAAATTAAAACTGGAGGATAAAGTTACTTTTGCCGGCAGCATCGATAATGTCCTCCCCGCCATGAAAACCTTCGATTTATTTGTCTTACCTTCACTCTCCGAGGCTTTTGGCATTACTTTACTGGAAGCCATGCGCGCCGAAGTGCCGATCGTGGCTAGTAGAGTAGGGGGCATCCCCGAAATCATCACCAATAATCTTAACGGTATTTTAGTGGAGCCCAAACAGCCCAAAAAACTGGCCGCTGCCATCTTAAATCTCGTTAATGACAAACGCCTCCAACGAAAGCTGGTTGGAAACTATCCCCAAACCTTGCAAAAATTCTCTGCCGACAAAATGGTGCATGCCACCGAACAGGTCTATTCCGACTTGTTTAGGTAATCCCTGTCATTCTGGCTTGCCCAGAATCGTACTAAGCGATACACTTCTAGCCGTTATTGGGGCGTAGCCAAGCGGCAAGGCAATGGGTTCTGGTCCCATGATCGAAGGTTCGAATCCTTCCGCCCCAGCCAGTATGAAAAATAATAAATTTTGGTGCGGGAGTCCCATGATCGTTCTGCTGGACAGCAGAACCGCCCCAGCCAGTAACGCGTTTATTAGTATGAAACAATTCTGGATTAAGTTGGCAAAAGGATTAATACTATTAGTCCTTCTGATTGGAGCTATTAGGCTTCTGGCTGGAGAAGACGACTGGATGTGTCAGAACGGCCAGTGGATTAAGCATGGTCAGCCATCTGCTCCGATGCCAACTCGCCCCTGCGTTGCCAAATAAGTCCCTCGGGTCTATCCTGTTCATAACTAGCACCTTAAAGGAGACCGCTTATGGAGAGGTTAGATGAAATGACCCTCCAACGGCTTTGTCAGGAGGCCTACGACTTGCTGAAACAACGGTGGGCGCCGGAATGGTGGTTTATAGACCCGCTGAAGTTCGACGAACTAAACCCCTGTGGGCAAGCTGGAGATCGAGTTTGGTTTTGCGGTGATGTTCGCCAAAAAGCAACTCCTCGCCGGTATGTCTGCATTGCCACACCGGTTTTGGAGTATCAAGGTCACGCTTCGGATTTCGAAACCGACCTGTGCACATTCCCGCACAACACCTATCTTGATCTGCTGTTCATCCGCATGTTAATCCAGCAGCAGCAGTTACAGGATCCCGACCTCTTCCGCCGTGACCAACCACCGCCCGAATGGCTCAAGCAACTAGGCCTCCACCAGTAGCGCCCCGAATAGGGGCGCTTTCCTTTGGCTTTGGTACAATTAAAATATGAAAGGATTTAACATCGCCCTTGAAGAAGCCACCGTCGAAAATGAAGACTTTCGTCGTGTGCTCTATACCGGCAAACATTCTCAACTGGTTTTGATGAGTCTATTGCCCGGGGAAGAGATCGGGATGGAGGTCCATCCCGATATTGATCAGTTCTTCCGCTTTGATGCCGGCACGGGCAAGGTGGTTATCGACGGCATTGAGCACATTGTTGAGAACGGCTCGGGGGTAATCGTTCCGGCCGGCGCCCAGCACAATGTCGTCAATACCTCCCCTGACCAAGCCCTGAAGTTTTACACTATTTATTCGCCGCCGGAACATATTGATGGCACCATTCGCCACACCAAAGCGGATGCTATCGCTCAGCCGGAAGAATTCGACGGCAAGACCAGCGAATAATCGTTTAATGCGGTCTCGGCTAGTTCCGTAGTAAAATTATTATAGTAAACCGGAATATGCCCCAAACTCCCAAAACCAGCATCCGCAATGTTAACGAGCTTCACCACTCGACTTTTTCCCCGCTTGACCGGCTGGCCATTGCAGTGACCGACCATGTCGGAACGATGGGGTTCTTCTTGATCATATTTGTCTGGACATTCGGTTGGCTGGGTTGGAACTTATTTGGGCCGCGCGAGTGGCGCTTCGACCCCTATCCCGCCTTCGTGATGTGGCTGTTTATCTCCAACACGATCCAGATAATGCTGATGCCGCTAATTATGGTGGGGCAGAACTTACAGGGACGCCATGCAGAACTCCGGGCAGAATCAGATTTTCAGGTCAACAGGCGGTCAGAACGGGAAATCCAGGAAATCTTAACCCACCTGCGGCAACAAACCAAAACCCTCGAGCGGCTTGCCCGAGAGTTAAAAAAATAAAGACCTCTGGCGTATAATGCGAGGGCATGCAGAGGTTCAAACACAGCCTCATCAACGCCTTTCGGGGGGTCCGGGATTTGCTCCGGACCCAGCCCAATTTTTGCCTTGGGCTAGCCATTGCCTTTCTGGTGCTCCTGGCGGCCTACCTTCTGCACCTGCGAACTCTGGAGCGCGTAGCCCTCGTAATAATGATCACCGTTGTTCTGGCCGCCGAGGCGGCCAACAGCGTATTGGAGAATATTCTGGACGGGGTCAGCAAAAACTTCTCCCCCCGTTTCCGGGTCGCCAAGGATATGCTAGCCGGCATTACCCTGATCGTCGCCACCGGTTCCGCCATCATCGGCGTTATCATCTTCTACCCCTATCTGAAGGCCCTGCTCTGGCCCTAGAGCCCCCTAATCTGTTTTTCTCCTAGACATAGGAGAAGCCCATCTGTACAATGACCCTGTAGTTATAGTGGCTTTAAGAAAGAGGAGTTCTATGGCGTACAGCTACAAGAACAAGAGAGGTTCAACATATTACTTGCACTCCAAGAATGTGACACTCAAGGGCGGCCGCAAACAGTGGATTTTTTACTTTGGTAAGGAAGCTAAGGCCGATGCTATCGATGCCGTACCAGCGGGCTACAAGATTAAGGAAAGCGCTCGGACCGGTTTGCCAATTCTGTACAAGGGTTAATCACAAATCCAAACTTAATAACGAAAACATCCTGCTGACTAGCAGGATGTTTTTGGTAGCGCCACGGGGAGTCGAACCCCGGTTACAAGAATGCGTTAGTCCGCCGTAGCTTTTGTTGGTAGCCTGTAGGAGAATCGAACTCCTGTTACGAGAATGAGAATCTCGTGTCCTAACCACTAGACGAACAGGCCGAGGAAGCGAAGGCGGGAGAATCACCTTGATTTTAACCACTAGACGATGGCGCCATGGCGGTAACTAATGACGGCGGAAGAATCACCTTATTTTTAACCACTAGCGCAGTCCGGCGTAGCTCACGAGCGTAGACGGAACGATGGCGACCCTAGACCCAGTATACCAAGCCGGTCCGCTATTTTTGATACACTAAAAGTAACTTAAAGTCCAGCTATGGGATTCGAAAACTTTTCTTACCCGTCTCCAGATTCCAATGGAGAACCGGAACCCAAGGAGCCCAGCGAGCAACCCGACCAGATCTGCTCACTCGACCGACGCGGCGAGGCTGTTTATCCCGAAGGAGTAGATCCTAACAAAGTGACAGCTATCTATAAAGGGTCTGATGGTAACTGGTATGTGTCCACCCGCCCGGAGATAAAGAAAGAAATGGAGGCGTGGAGTGAAATTTGTTAGACCGATGCTGTGCAAACTGCTTCCTAAGCCCTTTGACGCCCCGGGCTGGATTTTTGAGCATAAACTGGATGGCGTGCGTATTATCGCTACCAAACGGGGTAAGACGGTCAAACTCTTCACTCGCAACGGCAAGGACCGCGCCAAACAATTTCCGGAAATAGTAGCTGCCCTGCGTAAGCTCAAAACTGATGTCGTGGTACTGGACGGCGAGATAACTGCCGAAGCAAAGCGAGGTAAAGCTTTTCAAGCCATTCAACCTCGCGTCCAACAAACCAATGCGGCCGCAATTGCCCGCTTGGTGCGCAGTACCCCGGTCATTTACTGGATATTTGATGTTTTGCATCTTGACGGCAAGCCGCTCATCAAAGAATCACTAAGTTCCCGCAAACGAGTTTTGCGGAAAGTCCTTGTGGGTAGCCATGGCAAAGCCCGCTATCTCACCGGCATCACCAGTAAAGGCAAGGCGCTCTTTGCCAAGGCCAAGCGGCTGGGCTGGGAGGGGATAGTCGGCAAAACTCTCAAGGGCCACTATCTTCCCGGGGTGCGCGGCCACGGCTGGATCAAGATCAAAGCTCACGAGGAACAGGAATTGGTCATTGCCGGCTACACTAAGGGCCAAGGTAAGGCCGCCAGCAGCTTCGGAGCGTTATTGGTGGGTTATTACAAGGCCGGTAAGCTCAAATTCGCCGGTGAAGTTGGTACTGGTTATACCCAAACTGAACGCAAGCGCTTGAGAGGTATGATGGACAGGCATCGAGCCGCTAAATCGCCCTTTGTCCCCACGCCCAAAGTGAAAGAGGTAACTTGGCTGCACCCGGTCTTGGTCGCTCAATTTAAATTCGCCGAATGGACCAATAACAATATTTTGCGCGTGCCGGTTTATCTCGGTTTGCGCTACGATAAGCCCGCCAAACTAGTTAAGCAGGAAAAATAAGATGCCCATTCTTTGGTTAGTTAAATATTGGGGCCGAGCCGCAAATGCTACCTTGCCCTTTCTTAAAAACCGCAAAGTGGCAATTCAGCAGGTGTTTGATAAAACGATTATCTACCGTCGCCACGGCGACAAGGGCCTCCCCGACAGGTCGGGCTGGATCCAAATTTCCACCACCCAGCAAATCAAACAATGGGCCTATCTGCATGCTTATTCTTTCCACTCCCACCTAAACGGCGATAAGGATGTCTGGTTCGCTATGGATATTGACAGCCGCCGCGACGCCACCTTTCCGCTTACGCGCATTGTCACTTATGAAATGTCCAAGCTTCTGACCCGCAAGCACATCAAACATTTAATAAAATTCTCCGGCCACCGCGGCTTTCATTTTCTATGGTCCTTAGGGAACATTACTCCCAACTGGCTGTCTCTACGCAAACATATTCGCGCACTTGCCCACGAACTGGAACCGATCTTAGAGAAAAAGTATTCCGCTAAGTTCCATAAACTAATTCCCAAAAGCTTGCCTATTCTCGCCACCAGCTCAACTGATCGGCGACTGGCCAGATGCATCTTAATTGACGAACAAATCGTCCATAAAAACGGTATGATCAGAAGCCCGTATTCCGTTCATCCCGAAAGCGGTTTAGTTTCCGTGCCCCTGAAGCTTTCTCAAATTCTGCGCTTCGACCCCCGCTCCGCCGCTCCCGCTAAAGTTCATATTCGTCAGTTGAAACTACCAAGAAACTAATGTATCAACGTCATCCCCGCGCAGGCGGGGATCTAGACAGAAAAAGATTTAATTTTCTTTTCTGGATTCCCGCTCGTGGGCGGGAATGACGGGAAAAGAGGAAAATATGGCCCTGAAAGAATATAAAAGTAGACGCCGTTTTGCCCGCACGCCGGAACCTCGCCCGACCCGTCTGGGGCGGGCCAAGCCCAAAACAGTCAAATCAGGCGGTACTCTTCATTTTGTCGTCCAAAAACATGCCGCTTCTCATCTCCACTATGATTTCCGTCTGGAAATGCACGGAGTGCTCAAATCTTGGGCGGTGCCCAAAAGCATTCCCAGAAGTTTTGGCATTAAGCGCCTGGCCGTTCAAACCGAAGACCACCCGCTGGCTTACGCCAAATTTAAAGGCGTTATTCCGAAAGGGGAGTACGGCGCCGGCAAAGTGGAAATTTGGGACAAGGGGACCTATAAAATGATTGAGCACACCCCTGTTTCCTACAAATTTAAGCTGCACGGTAAAAAACTTACCGGCATTTATGTGCTTTATAAATTTGGACAGACCCTTCGGCCTCGCTCAGGGCGAGCGGGCTTATCGCCACGCTCGGATAAAAATTGGTTCCTATTCAAGAGCCACCACTAACCCATTTTCATCCTTGTTAGATACTAGACACTAAATACTAGATACTAAACTATGTTGCTCGGTTACCACGTATCCACCAGCGGGGGATTGTATAAAGCTTTTCAGGAAGCGGAAGCGCTGGATTGTACCGCTATCCAGATCTTTGTTGGCAGTCCGCAGACGTGGGCCACGCCAGCCATTTCCGCTAAAGCCGTTGAGCAATTCAAAAAAGCTTGGAAGAAATCAAAAATCAAACAAGTTTTAGTGCATTCCGCCTATCTGCCCAATCCAGCTAGCCACAAAGCCACCCTGCGTAATTTCAGTTTGAAGAAGATGAAGGAGGAGATGAAAATTGCCTACGCCATTGGCGCTGATGGTTACAATTTTCATTGTGGGAGCAATCAAGAAAGCACTCATGAGGGTATTGCCAATGCCATCCACACGCTCAACCGTTTAGCCGAGCTTACCCAAGAAAACTGGCCAGTCAAACTGATTATTGAAAACGATGCCGGCGCCGGCAACCGAATAGGGGACACCATCGAAGAAATCGGTGCAATTTGGAAAGGATTAAAAAATAAAAAGCGCTTTGGCGTCTGCCTGGATACCTGCCATCTGTTCGCCTCCGGCATTGACGTCCGCACCAAGAAAAATCTTTCTGATATTTTAAGTAAATTCGATAAATTGATCGGCCTGAAGCACTTGCTCTTTATTCACATTAATGACGCTATGTTCGATCTGGGCTCCCGCAAAGACCGCCATGCCCTCATTGGAAAAGGACTCATCGGCAAAACCGCTTTCAAACATTGGCTCAAATCTCCCAAACTCAAACGCTTACCATTCATTCTGGAAACTCCCCGCACTGGCAACCTCAAACAGGATATCAAGGAAATCCAGCTGCTTAGGCGCCTCGCGCGCTAACTTGCCTGTGATACAATCAAAGCGATATGGGCAATGAAATTGCCGACACGCTCACTAATGCCGTCGCCGATCAAGCCAAACAGGCCGCTAGCGCGGCCACCAAGGGATTTGTTGAGCGAGTGTTCGATGTCTACCACGGTTTTATTGTTATCTTTCCTGAACAGTACCAATGGGTAGTATCCTTGATTTTGGTATTAGCCATCGCCACATTCCTCTTTAATCTCATTAAGAAAAACTGGCTCTGGCTGATTTTGGCGGCAGTGTTGTTCCCCGGTATTCTGCCCCTTCTCAAAAACATCTTCGATTCGCTGACCATCCTCTTGGTCGGCAAACCAATCACCTGATCAAGGAGGTGAGTTTCGTGTTCCGCTGTCCGTGGGGGGCGCCGGATGTCGGCGTCCGTTTCCGCTCTCCAGTAGTAGTTGCCATTGCCTCATTCTTCTGCTGGTTGACGGATTGGTGTCTGTTCTTCACCTGGGTATTGGTGCTAGGGCCGGTTCTCCAGCTTCTCGACTGGCTCCTTCGGCCTATTCCCAGACGCACCCGCGGCGGCTAGTCTAACCGCCGCTTTTTCTGCTATGCCAAGCATATTACGGCTCAAGCCTTTTTACGCCACGGTAGAGATAGGTAACCTCACGCACATTGTCGACGTTAAACACTTTCATTAACATCCGTGATGGTCCGAGACCAAAACCACCATGCGGGGGACAACCATATCTAAAGAAGTTCAAATAAAATTGTATTGGTTTTAATTTTAGTCCCTTTTCTTTTGCTTGTGCCACGAGAATATCATAACGATGTTCCCGTTGTGCGCCGGTTGTAATTTCCAATCCATTCCACAACAAGTCAAAGCTTTTAGTGAGTTTTTGATCACTCTCTAGCCGCATATGATAAAATGGACGAACCTTGACTGGATATTCCGTAACGAAGACGAACTCATGATTCTTTTTCTCCTTGATATATGCCGACAATGCCCGCTCCTCCTGCGGGCTTAGATCGCCATCCTTTTCACTCGGCACTCGTAGCTTAGCGAGAATTTCTTTTGCCTGCCGCATTGTTACTTGGGGGAACGGAACGCTGGGGACAGACAAATTCCTGTCGTAGAGTGCTAAAATCTCTTCTCCCAATTTTTTCTTAATTCTACCCAAGACATACCGAATGATTCTTTCCTCTCCTCGTATTACATCTTGATGTGAGCTAATAAAAGACCTCTCGGCATCATATCCAGTGAACTCCGTGTCGTGCTGTGAGGTGAATGAGGGGTTGGCCCTGAACACGGGACCGATTTCGAACACTCGCTCAAATCCTGCCGCCATCGCCATCTGCTTGTAGAACTGCGGTGATTGGGCGAGATAGGCCTTGCGATTGAAGTATTTCACTTCAAAAAGCTCTGCCCCCGATTCGCTCGGCGTACTCATAAGCTTGGGCGAGTGGATTTCAATATATTTATCTCGTGTCCAGTATTCTCTAAAAGCCTGTTCCATCAGCGTCCAGACTTTGAATATAAGTGTCTTCTCGGACTTTCTTAAGTCTAGCCAACGCCAATCTAATCGTTTCTGTAGGCTCGTCTTTTCATCACCCTTCTCGACAACCGGAATCGGAAGCTCCGCAGAGGCACGAGAAAGGACTAAAATTTTTTCTACTGCTATTTCAATTCCACCTGGTGCCTGTTTTTCTTCTTGCACTGAACCAGTAACTTCTATAACCGATTCCAGACTTAAAGATTCAACCACTGTCGCAGCTTCTGTGCGAGCTTTGGTAACAACGGCCTGGATTGCCCCAGAAATATCCCGAATAACCAGAAACTTGATACTTCCTTGATTCCGGATAATACGAACAAAGCCAGCAATTTTTACCCGCTGCCCAATCCTTTTTTTAATTTTCTCAATAGATATTCTTCTCATAGATGAAATCACCCCACAATAGAGCCACTAGTACATAATAGCTGACAAACTTGCAAGGATAATTTAATGCTTGGAGCTTAACAGTTTTACAAAAAACCTGCAAGCTTCTCCCTTTACAATTACGCGTAGAGATGTTACGCTGCTACGAATCTCGGGGGTAGCCCCGGGATTTGCGGTCAGCTCTTTTATAATCAGGTAGAAGGAGGAACAGCACGCATGCGCTCATCAGAAGAAGTCATAATGCGCTGCAAGCTCATCCTTGATCAGCCCGATATTGTGTCGCTGGTCAACAAGAGCAGCAGCCCCACGGCGGCCTATGACATGGTCATGGGCGCTACGGGAAATGACGAAACCGCGAAAGCGGCTCGATGGCTCGGAGTACTACGCAGGGATTATCCTGACTGTTATGCCGAGATTACCCGCAACATTCTCTACCACGTTCCGAAGAACACGGCAAGGAAAGGAGAGAACGATGAAAAAGGTGTACGCAGTTGACTTACTTAATCGCATTCCAAGCGGTACGCGAGTTGAGTTCTATGGCTGGGTGAAGGCCCATCGCAGGCAGAGCCATGTCGTCTTCTTGGATGTCTGCGATTCCACGGGAACGATCCAAGGCGTGGTCGACAAGACCAGCCAAGCACTGTTTGAACTGACAGGGCGAGTTAGCCAAGAAACGGCAGTCAAGGTTGTCGGGATCCTCGTGGATACCGGACGCTCGAACCCGCCAAAGGAAATACATATTCAGGAAATCGAGGTCATCGGTCCCAGTACAATCAATATCTCACCGTATCCGCGGTCAGACATCGATATTCAGGACCCGAGACTCCAAGAGCAGCTTCTGGACAAGCGGTATTTCTATCTTCGCAACGAAAAGGTTGCGGCAATCCTGAAGTTCCGTCACGTGCTCACGTGGATCATGCATCAATGGTTCCACAACAACGGGTTCACCGAGATTCACGCTCCCGTGCTCACGCCGACGCCGCTCTACGACGATCGGACACCAATCGCGCTTAAGGTACACGGACAGAATGTGTACTTGACACAGTGTGTTGGTTTCTACCTCGAAGCCGCGGTTCACGCTCTTGAGAGAATCTACAACATTGGCCCCAGTTTCCGAGCAGAAGAGAGCCGCTCCAAGAGACATCTCATGGAGTACTGGCATATTAAGGCGGAACTGGCCTTTGTGGACTTCGAGGACATGGTCGTGACGGTCGAGCGCTTCATCCGCGACGTGAGTGAGCAAATCATCCGCGAAGGAAGTGAGCTTGCCCACGTCATCGGCACCGAAGTGTGCAAGGATGGATTGAAAACTCCGTTCCCGCGCATTGACTATGACGAAGCGGTGAAATGCCTGAAAGCAGAGGGTTCCGACATGGAATTCGGCAAGAGCTTAGGTTCCGATGACGAGTCTTTGCTCAGTAGCCAGTTCAGCAATACCCCGTTCTGGGTTGTTGGCATTCCGCGATCCATTGAACCCTTTCCGTACGTGATTGATTCGGTTGATCCGCGTCGCACAAAGACAGCCGACTTGATTGCGAGTCAAGGGTTCGGCGAGCTTCTCGGTATTGCCGAGAAAATCCACACCCTGCCAATGCTCGATGAGAGATTGGCGGAGAAAGGCAAAGCCGGTGATGCCCGCTACGAATGGCTGCGGGAATTGCGTCAGTACGGCTGTGTGCCGCACGGAGGATTCGGTATGGGGCTTGAGCGGTTCATCCGCTGGCTTCTGCAGATTCCGCATGTGCGAGACACAATTCCTTTCCACCGAGCATTCGGTAGAAGGATTGGTCCATGAAAACCACATACGCCAAGCCAATTAAGGCAAGGCACGCTGAAAGGAGCGAGCAATGGAACGAACACTGATCAAGGAACTCAAACACAAGAACGAGGAAACCGTTCGAATCTGCGGGTGGCTCGGAGCACTTCGCGACCAAAAGCATATGCAGTTCCTCATCATCCGCGATCATACCGGCAACGCACAGGTGGTTCACGAGAAGGCAACGAATTCCGAACTGGCTGCGACCATCGGTGGCATCACTCTCGAAAGCGCTGTTGAAATCACCGGCAGAGTCATTCTGAACCCAGCGGTGAAGCTCGGCGGCCTCGAGGTTGTGATTGAGTCAGCAACTGTCATCAACAAGGCAGACACGCCTTTGCCGCTTGACGAAAGCTCGGCAATCGAGACGCGACTGGACTGGAAATTTCTGGACCTGCGAACTCCGCAGAACCTGCTGATTTTCAAGATCCAAACTGCGATCGAGAACGCGATGCGCTCATTCTGGAAATCGGAGGGGTTTATCGAACTCCATTCACCGAAATTCATGGGGAGCGCAAGCGAGTCAGGTGCTGAGCTATTTGAAGTGAAATACTTCAATCGCAAGGCCTATCTCGCCCAATCACCGCAGTTCTACAAGCAGATGGCGATGGCGGCCGGATTCGACCGCGTGTTCGAAATCGGTCCTGTGTTTCGGGCAAACCCGTCGTTCACCTCTCGACATGATACTGAATTCACCAGCATTGACGTCGAAATCTCATGGATCGACTCCCATGAGGACATCATGCAGCTTGAAGAGCGTTGGCTTCACCACGTGCTTCAGAAGATAGAAGGTGAGTTCGATGAGGAAATAAAGGCGACATTCGGTGCCGATGTGGTGGTCCCCAATCTCCCATTCCCACGCGTGACCATGGCCGAGGTGTATGAAATCCTCGACCAAATGGGTCACCGCGTAGAGCGGGGCGAGAAAGGCGACCTGGACCCAGAAGGTGAGAGGCTCTTGTGTCAGCACTTCCACGAACAAACCGGCCACGAGTTCGTATTCGTCACCGAGTATCCCGCCGTGGTGCGGCCATTCTATCACATGAGGCCGGAGGACAAACCGTATCTCACCAAAAGTTTTGACCTTCTTTGGAAGGGGCTTGAGGTGACGACCGGCGCGCAACGAGAACATCGCTATGACATTCTTACGAAGCAGGCCAAGGAGAAGGGGCTTTCGCTCGAGCCCATCCAGTACTATCTGGACTTCTTCCGCTTCGGATGCCCTCCACATGGCGGGTATGGCTTCGGTCTGACCCGCATGCTCATGGTGATGCTTGGTCTTAAGAGCGTCCGTGAAGTGACATATGTCTACCGCAGCGTTAGCAGACTGACCCCGTAGGCTACAGCACCTTAGTGTCACACAATCCCGATTAGCATCCGCTTTTCGGGATTTTTTTAAACTGCACTATAATGACCTGAGAGGTAGGTATAAGTATGGGAAGTTTAGCCATTCTGCTAGTTATCTTGCGGTTTTTTACCGGCGCAGTAGACGCCGCCCAACAACAAATGTTGAGTATATTTAATATCTTCTCTCCCAATTATTCCGCCGCTGATTTTGCCCAAAACCTAAATTATCTGATCGGCCCGATCCGCAATCCCAGTTACCCCGACCTGGCCGTTAATGCCCGTGCCGCCATCATCACCGACCTAAACAGCGATAGAATTTTGTATGCCAAGAATGCCGATGCCGAGCTGCCAATGGCTTCGCTTACTAAAATTATGACTGCCCTTGTCGCTTTGGATAAATTTACCGGGCAACTCAATACGGTAGTGACCGTTCCCGCCGAAGCGCTTACCGTTACGGGCTCTAAAATGTTCCTCTATGCCAACGAACGCCTGACCGTGCTTGGCCTCCTAAAGGGCACGTTGATCGAATCGGCCAACGATGCGGCAATGGCGCTCGCTTACACCACGGGCGGCGACTTAAAGCAATTTGTTGCCTTAATGAATCAAAAAGCGCAGGATCTAGGTCTCGGCCAAACCCACTTTACTAACCCCGTCGGCTTGGACGAGGATCAGCATTATTCCACCGCCAGAGATCTCGCCGAGCTCACCCGTGTTGCTTTAGAAAATCAGACCTTCGCTGAGATCGTCGCTACTCCCAAAGCCACCGTGCGGGATATATCGGGCAAGTTTGTCCATTCGCTTACCACTACAAATAAACTGCTGGGGCAGTACCAGAATGTGATCGGCGTGAAAACGGGGACTACCGAAGAAGCCGGCGAGTCGCTGGTAGCTTCCGCCGTAGGCGACAGCGGACAAAAAGTTATCGCCGTGCTTCTGGACAGTCCCAGCCGCTTCCAGGAGGGCAAGAATGCCCTCGACTGGGCCCTCAAGGCTTATTCCTGGATCGAGCCGCTCTAAGAGCAATCTCACCAATTTCTCCAATTTATTCCAATCTCATCAAAATACAACTTTCTCACTCATACCCTTGCCCATATTGATTAGATTGGTTAGATTGTCTAGATTGGTTAGATTAAGCTTATGAGCTATCTCGTAGCTATCATCGGCCGCCCCAATGTCGGCAAATCCACTTTATTTAATCGCCTTGTCGGTGAAAAGCGGGCGATTTTAGCCGAAGAACCCGGCACCACCCGGGATGTTCTGTTCGACCAAATAATCTGGAACAAATTCACCTTTACCCTTGCCGATACCGCCGGCATCGAGCTGAACAACCAATCCGAATTGGCCAAAAATGTAATGCTGCAAACCCAAGTAGCCCTGGACAGCGCCGATTTGGTCCTCTTTCTGGTGAATGCCAAGGAGGGAATCCAACCGGATGACAAGGAAGTTGCCCGCTTGATCCGCAAGCGTAATAAACCGATCCTTCTGCTTATTAATAAAACCGATAAAAAAATCTCGCCGGATGTGATCGCCGAATTTTACCAGCTCGGCTTTAAGGCTACTTTTGAAACCGCCGGCACCACCGGCAAAGGCATCGGTGAAGTGCTCGACGAAGTAGTTTTCCAATTAAATAAAATCAAAAAACCTATCTCCCCGCCAACAATAGATAAACGCGAGCTTGTGCGGGTGGCTGTCCTCGGCCGCCCCAACGTCGGTAAATCTACTCTGTTTAACAAACTCATCGGAAAGACCCGCAGCGTAGTAAGTCGCCTGGCCGGCACCACTCGCGATACCATCAACGAACGGATCCTGTTTAGCGATTTTTGGATAGAATTTATTGACACCGCCGGCCTGCGGCGGCGGGGCAAGGTTGAAGTAGGCATTGAAAAATTCTCTGCTTTACGGATGCTGCGGGCCGTTCAGTCCGCCGATATCTGTCTGCTGGTGATGGAGGCCGACGAGGGAGTCATCGCCCAAGATATGCATATTATGGAGATGGCTTTGGAGCTCAACAAAAGCCCGATTTTGGTTGTAAACAAGTGGGACTTAATTGAGAAAACCGGCAAAATCACCGCCAATTATGACAAATATCTGGATCAAAAATACCGTTTTGTTTCTTGGGTGCCCAGAGTATATATTTCCGCCCTCACCGGCCAGCGCGTGGACAGGCTCAAACAATTGATCGTAGATACAGCCGTGCTGCGGAATTTGCGCCTATCTGACCGTGAACTTAATAGTCTGATCCTCCAAGCCGTTTCCAACCGACCACCTCGCGGTAGAAGGGTTGCGCCCAAAATCTATTCTGCCAGGCAATCTGCCGTAAATCCTCCAGTCATAGAATTGCTTACCGATCATCCCGAAGATATTCACCGGACCTATCTCAAATATCTGGAAAATCGGCTCCGCGAAGTCTGGCCCCTCCCCGGCGTCCCCATCACCTTTACCCTTAAAATCAAGGCTCGCGGCAGACGATAGTTGACACAGTGGTATAATAAACCTGTCATATCCTAACCATTTAGGAGGGCAACATGGCGGGAAAAAAGATCGGCAAAGTCGTACACTACTACGACAAGATTGGCGTGGCCATCATCGACCTGACTGATGGGCTTAAACTAGGGGACACCATCACCTTCAAGAAGGGGGAGGACGAGAAGACCGAAACGGTCGAGTCCATCCAGATCGAACGGGCGGCCGTAGAGTCGGCCAAGAAAGGTGACGTGGTGGGAGTCAAGGTCAATGAGCCAATTAAGGAAGGCACCGAAGTCTACGCCTAAAACCTAAATTGAAAAAGACAAAAGCCCGTGAAGTTTTCGCTTCGCGGGCTTTTCTAGAGGAGACTAGTCTGCGGCGACACTCCGGAGCATTCCCAGAATATTGCTCGCAAACTCGTACTTCGCGCAGATTTTGGGCGGACGAGCCCCACCTGCAATTTTGACCCAATCCTTAAGCACCTCTCCTTCTGTGCTGCCGGTCACTATGGCCAGCGGAATAAGTGGCCTAAGCTTCGACAGGTCGTAGGCGATCTCTACGCCGCTGACCCTGCCCAGACGGAAGTCAGTAAGCACCACCAGCCGCTCCCAGTCACTGCGCCCCCGCACTTCTGTGAGCAGCTCCTCGCCAGTGGCAAAGATCCTGAAGTCAGCAATCTCCCTTGCTTCCTTGAGCTTTGCGAGCAGCCTGCCGAAGGCCAGCCTCAGAGACTGCTCATCCTCCGCCACCAAGACGGTCCTTTCCCCCAAGCTAATAGCCTCCTGGGGAATTGGCATTTCTTCCGCCTCCTCTGCTATGATAATAAATGTACAATGCTGCTTGGTTAAAGCAGCGGCCGTAATGTATCACAAGGCTTAAAACGAAGCAAATGACCGAGGAGCTGCATTTAGAAGGGGATAACAAAGTTCCGTCCGTCGAACCGGGCAAAAAATTGGTCAGCGATCTCCGGCGGCGGAGCGAACCGCTCAAATCGGAAAAAGAACCGCCTTCCTCGCCGAAAGAAGACCTCCCCAAAGACGAGGTTGAGCTTTCGGATGAGGCCAAACGCCTCTCCGCCCTAAGTGGTATCAAACCGGTTCCGCCGATCGAGCAAGAAGATCTTAACTGCCTTCCCAATGACGAACGCGATGAAACAATATGAGTGATTTAATAATCGGTCTTGGCAACCCCGGCAAAAAATACGCATCTACCCGGCACAATGTTGGCTGGCTGGTTATTGATGCGCTGGCAAAACAACTAAAAATTAAATTCAGGAAGCTTTCTCGCCTGCAAGCGGAAATAGCTCTAGGAGAGGGGATTATCCTTGCCAAACCCCTCACTTTTATGAATAATTCAGGTAGAGCCGTGGCCGGGCTGATTAAGCATTTCGGTATCCCTACCGAAGATGTCGCCGTAGTCTATGATGATTTAGACCTTCCTGTTGGCAAAACACGGGAGCGGCATCAGGGAAGCAGCGGGGGGCATCGCGGCATGCAATCGATTATTGACCGTCTAAAAACTACCGCCATCGCCCGCATCCGCATTGGCATTGGCCGGGGAGTGGGGGACCCCAGCGAGTTCGTTCTTCAGCCTTTCACCCGCACCGAGCTCGTCCAAATTAAACCAGCGATCGCAGAGGTAGTTGCTACCTTGCTGAAAACTCACAAGTAAAGTCTCAATACCACATAATTAAAACCGCGTAGAGTAAGTGGGTAACGCCTTTTACCGGTCCCTGCTGGAGCGCTTTTCCGAAAATGAGTCTTTCCAGCGGTTGCTGAAATTCGCCGGTACAAAATCAACCACCTTGACCGGACTCAACCCGTTTGGGCGGGCTTTGATTTTAGCGGCATTGCGCGAACACCAAGACCGCCCCATTATTTTTCTCACCAAGAGCGAGCGGGAAGAATTCATCGTGCAAAAACTTCTGCACGAACTTTGGCAGATCGAAACCGCCATTTATCCGCCCCTGCGCTCGGACACTCTGAATCGCCAGGAATTCATTGAAAACTTCCAGCAACGGCTGATTATTCATAAGTACTTAGGGCAGCCACACACTATCACCCTCTTTTCCAGCCGTAATCTCATCGAACCGCTAACTCTACCCGCGGCGAACTTGAAGCTTGCAGTGGGAGACGAACTTGCCCCCACCCAACTGATCGGCGACCTGAACGCGCTGGGATTTGAACGGCAAACCAAAGTCTTCCAGATTGGCGAGATCGCCAGCCGGGGAGAGATAGTGGATGTTTTTCCGCTGCTGGCCGAAAATCCCTGGCGAATAATTTTTGCCGGCAACCGCATCGAACAAATTTATTCATTTAATCCGCTGGATGGGACTCGTCTGGACGCTCACCGCGAAGTTGAGGTCGCGGCGCCGAAAGTCAGAAGTCTCGCCCCCACCTTAGCTGAGTTCCTCGAAGAACACCGCAAAGATTTTCTGATAATTATGGACCACACCGAGGATATTCTCCAGTCGCTCTATGAAATTTTTATGGCCAGCGAAAATATCGGCCTGGTGGCGCTCAATCGGGTTTTGGATACGCTCCCCTTAATTAAAATTGAGGCAATTGCTGATAGTGCTTCTCAGCTTAATTTTGAATTCATGGCGCCGCCTATTTACGCGTCTCAGATCGACCGCTTAACTCGCGATATTAAAAAATACCAAACGGAGGGTTGGACCATCGGCATCGCCACCGATAAGGAAAGATCGCTTACTTGCATCCTTGGCGAAGCCAATATTTCCATAGGGGGGAATCCTGTTTTTCTGCCCCCCGTAAGCCAAATTGGCACCCTAAGCCCGTTGCTTAGAACGCTTATCCTAACCGATGAAGAGATCTTCGCGTTAATGCCCCAAGCCGAAAGCCGTGCCACTCCCGCGCAGCAGCGCGTCTTTATGGCCGAAATTCAGCGCGGCGATTACATTGTGCATAACGATCACGGCATCGGCCGCCTGTTGGACATTCAAAAAATCCAGCTAAACGGCGTGGAACGCGAATATCTGATCCTGGAATACGCCAAGGGCGATAAATTATATGTGCCAGTAGACCAGATCGATAAGATCAGCAAATATGTTTCAGCGGATGGCCGCATCCCTCAACTCACTCGTCTCTCCAGCCAATCTTGGCGGCGCGTGATCACCCGCATTAAAAAAGAGTCCCATAAATTCGCCAAAGAACTTTTGGATCTTTACGCCAAGCGCCAGTTAAATCACGGCATCAGCTTCACTTCTGACGAACTATGGGAAAAAGCACTGGCCGATTCTTTTGCCTATCAGGAAACTCCCGACCAAGAAACAGTTATTAACGAGATCCTGCGGGATATGGAGCAGGACAAACCAATGGACCGCCTGCTCGTAGCCGATGTAGGCTTTGGCAAAACCGAAGTGGCCATTCGTGCCGCCTTCAAGGCGGCCACCGCGGGCTACCAAGTGGCTATTTTGGCGCCCACCACCATCTTGGTGGAACAGCACTACCAAACCTTTGTCGATCGTTTAAAGCCCTTTGATGTTACCATTGCCGCTTTAAGCCGTTTTAAATCCCGCAGCGACCAAGCCAAAACTGTCGCCCAAGTTAAATTAGGGGAGGTGGATATCGTCATCGGCACCCATCGCCTCCTTTCCAAAGACATCAAATTTAAAAATCTGGGGCTGGTCATCATTGACGAAGAGCAGCGTTTTGGCGTCGCCCATAAAGAAAAGCTAAAAATGCTGCGCAGCGAAGTGGATGTCCTGTCCCTAACCGCCACCCCCATCCCGCGCACTCTGAATCTCGCTCTATCCGGCATCCGCGATATCAGCGTCATCGAAACTCCGCCTACCAACCGCCTGCCTATTATCACCACAGTGGTATCCTATAGCAGCAATCTGATCAAAGAAGCGATCGAACGGGAAGTCCGGCGCAGCGGGCAGGTCTATTTCGTCCATAACCGCGTTCAAACCATTGACACCGTTCAGCATCGCTTAGAGCAGCTTATGCCCGAAGTAAAATTTGTTCATGCCCATGGCCAAATGAGTGAACGCTTGCTGGCCAAGATCATGCAGGATTTTAACAGCCACAAATACGATGTTCTGATCGCCTCCACCATTATTGAGAACGGCCTCGACAATCCCAACGTAAATACCCTGATCATTGATGATGCCGGCCGTTTCGGCCTCTCCCAACTTCACCAGCTTCGCGGTCGCATCGGCCGTGGAAAGGTCCAGGCCTACGCTATTTTTATGTACAACAAAGGAAAAATGTCCGAGAAAGCCCTCGAACGCCTGAAGACCATTCAGGAAAACACGGAGCTCGGCAGCGGTTACAACATCGCGATGCGTGATATGCAGATCCGCGGCGCCGGGGGAGTGCTGTCCAGAGAGCAGCACGGACATATCACCGCCATCGGGTTAAGTCTTTATACAAAATTGATCAACCGGGCGGTGGAGGAGATGCGCAGCGGCCAAAAGATCAATGTTTCCGATGTCACTATAGATTTGCCCATCAGCGCTTACCTACCCGTGAGATATGTTGATGCGGAAAGTCAGCGTTTGAAGATCTATCAAGCTCTCGGGGTGGCGGAAGATACAGGCGTGCTGGAAGCGGAATTCAAGCGCATGGAAGAAACCTACGGCAAACTACCGGCCGAGGTAGTAAGCTTGAAAAAACTTCTTCTGCTAAAGTTGGCGGCGCTCAAGACCCAGCTGATTACCGCCATTACCGCCAGAAATCTCAATCCTTCCAATTTGGCCCCTCTTTACCAAGTAAGTATCCAATTCATTCAACCACCGAAACCAAAAACTCTGGAACCGATCATAAAATTGCTTCCCAGTCTGCAAGTAGGGGAGAAGGACATCAAATTCAACCACACCGACCTCGGCCCCGATTGGCTAGATAATCTCACGAAACTCATCGAGAAGATCAAGCCCTCGTAAACCCAAGGAAAATACAACCAAGGACCTCCTCCCCTTGGCAAAAATGGGGGAGTCTGATAAGCTAGATCTCGTCTGGCTCCTTGGTATTGGCGAACCAATAGCTCCTGCCCTTCCTCCTCACCCGTTCCCGAGAACCGGGAATGGACTTGGGCCCAAGGTGGAGGAATCCACCTTCAAACACAACCACAGGAGGAATCAGAGTGCATAGTGAAACATTGCAGATACGCACTGCCGATCACCTTAATGGCGTCGCAGCACTGCTCCGCAAGGGCAGTATGGACGCGATGAGGGTGAGTGTCGGCCGGAGAGGCGGAGAAAAGATCAAAGGGGTCATCGAGCGAAACTGTGAGGACATCGTGGTCATCGGCGACGATGGTCGCATTCATCCCCGCGGAGAACTCGACAGCCTCTTTCTCCAAGGCGCCGTTGCGTAATTACAGCGGCTCCTGCACAACTCTTTCTGCAATGTTCGCCATCCCACCAGGGAACCATGGACCTAGAGCCCGTCGTCAAGACGGGCTCGCCTTTTAATAAAATCTTGACTGGGAGCACAAAATCCACTATTCTATAACCGACAGGTTCAGCTTGTGCTTCTTTGACAGCTGTATTATCAATCCACGTTCGGAGTGTGCCGTGGTTAAGAAAATCATCGACGCCGCGCAGCGGATAGCCCGGCTGGGAGGCGATGAGGTGCTCGAGGCGCAGGGTGGAGCGGTTATAGTCTACTCCAGCCAAAAACGGCTGGAGGTGGTTCTGCTCCAGCTTCACGATCAAACCGTTCTCCGCAACGCAAGGCGGCAACTAGTTGAGGCCGCTCGAGCCAGCAGAGAGCGACTACGCCAATTCGGCAGTGAGGTAGGGCGCTACTCAGTGCCAGTAGAGGAGCTCGCCGGCAATGGCCACGATAAGACGCGGGACAGCTTTCAGACCTTTCTCAAGGGCTACGAGCCCGAACCGGGAAAGTTCATCATCCGCGTCACTGACAGGGCCATCGAGCTCCCCGTGAAGAAGATGGCGCCTAATCAACCGCGCGGCCCCCGCGTCAACGGTTTCACCGGCTACGGGGAGGCATCCCAATAGATAGGGAGGAACCAGAGATGTGCCTAGAGCCCGATGAATTCCTCCTGGAGACCCACTTGGGAACTAGTGGCCGCTGGCCCTGGTGGCCCTGGAACTCTCCGGAGGAAAAAGCAGAGATGGAACATGAAATAAATCCCAGCCGCCCCGATCGAAGGATCGGATAGGGGATTGCACCTTAAACCGGTTGAGGTTCCGGTAGCTAGTTAAAAACCTCTTTTTTATTTATCTTATTATTTAGATGTTACTTTCTGATTTATTACTACACGCGGGAACACCAGAATACACAATGTCGCACAATGTATCTTGTACGACATTACATCAGGGGTAAGGAGGAGGTACCCCTAGACCGGAATTCAGCTACTATTTACCCTTCTGGCTGGATAACGGCATTCTCGATGGCGGCCCAGTGCGCGTCTTCGTTGCTCTCCGGCACCAGAATCGTCACTTGGTCACCCGGTGTTAATTTGAAGTAAGTAACCGACGCCAACAGCACAGCATAGGATTTCCCACCGGCCACGACTTTGTATTCATCATTCTCATAAACCAGCGTGCCGAGCAGTTTCCTGCGGTCCACTGGCCCGATTTGTTTAAAGATAAATGAGCCATCATCCTGAATGGTCAGTTTTAACACATCCCCTACTACCAATTTAGATTTGCTGGCATAGTTGGCCGGCACGGGATATTTCTTGCCATCTTTATCCAACATATACTGGCCGTCAAATACGCCCTCTATAACATTGCCCTCGGCCTTCAGGTGTACCGCCTTGCCAGCTACGTCATCAAACTGCACGCCCAGCAGGTCAGTCAGAGCCTGTTTAGCCGACGCCAAATTAGCAGTAGCCGTTTCCAGCAACTGCTTCACCATTTCGATTTTGGATTTGTCTGCCATTTTATTTCTCCTTCTTTAATTTGTATGTTCTTATTACCCGCCGGCTGGTTTTTAGCCGTGGGCTGAGTATACTCCCCTATTTTGCCCTTGTAAACCCTACTGTGCCGGACCTCCGCCGGGCAGCCCCTCTCCCCCGCCGAATCTGATCCTTTCCCTCACTTGCGCCTCCACCAATCGCTTGTCTTTGCCAAACTTTAATCTCGACAGCTGACGGATCGCCTCGGAAATCTTGGGATTGCCTTGCCCCATCGGCGGCAATGATTGCAGGGTAAACGGCCGGCTCACCATCCCGCCGATCATTAATTTGACATAGGCATTTTGATTCTCGATATTGATCAAATCATTTTGGCTCACATCCGGCTCAAACTGCTTTCCTACCACTTCCGCGTCCGGCGCGCCGATAGTAAAGGCAACCAACGAGCCGACATTGCCGAACACCGCATCGCGGATCTTTTCTTCCAATTGCGCCACGAATTGGTGCGCGATGGTCAAATTCAACCGGTATTTCCGCGCCTCTGATAAAATGGTGGCCACCGACTCGGTAGTAACATTTTGAAATTCATCAATGTATAAATAGAAATCAGTGCGCTTATCCTCCGGCAAGTTCGCGCGGGATAACGCCGCCATCTGCATTTTTGACACAATAATAAAGCCAAGCAGGTTGCTGTTGATCTCTCCCGTCAGGCCCTTGGCCAGATTCACCAGCAGGATCTTTTTATTATCCATAATGTCGCGGATATCAAACGAGCTCTTGGTTTGCCCGACGATATTGCGCATCATCTCATTGCTGATGAACCGCCCGATCTTGCTGATAATGTAAGAAAACAACTCCCCTACCTGGGCGCTTTTTTCCGCCTGCACGAATTCTTCTTTCCAGAAGCGCAAAACTGTCGGGTCGCTTGCTTTGGCTAGCTTCTGCTCGCGGAAATTCCTGTCCGTGAACACGCGCGGGATATCTATGAGCGTCGCCCCCTCCTCTTGGTCGGCCAAAAGCAGCAACATCGCGTTACGCATATAGTGTTCAAAGATCGGCCCCACGATACCGGCGCTGTTCGGATCGAACAATTTATAAAAGATGGCTATCATTTCTGATACCACCATATCTTTTTCCGCCGGCGTGGTGGCTTCCAGCAAATTCACTCCCATCGGCCGGTCGATATCCGGCGGGTAGAAATGGACAACATCATCCACCCGTTCCCGCGGAATCCGCTGCAGCAGCCATTCCGCCATATCACCGTGCGGATCAATTATGCAAACTCCTTCGCCGTTGTTAATGTCCTGCAGGGCCAGATTTTGCATCCAAGTGGTTTTGCCCGTACCCGTTTTACCAATTACATAAATGTGCCTTCTTCGGTCATCGCGGCTGATCCGCACTTGTTTCTCCGCCCCGCGATAGACGTTTTTCCCGAGCAAAATCCCCTCTTTGGGCAAATTATCCGGTGCCGGCAATCTCTTTGCTTTCAACCAATGAATATTGGGAGTTTCCGTTTTGGCCCCCGGTAAATGAAAGATAGTCGCCAACTCTTCCGTGTTCAAAATGAAACTGTCTTTGGGGTCGCCAAACTGGCGCAGCACATAGTTGCTTAATGCCTCACCTTCCGGCACTTTACTTGGCACCAGGGCATTTAGTTCCGGCGCGTTGAACTGCAGAAAACTGTCAATCAGCGTTTTAAGATGGCTCTGGGCTTGCATTTTGTCCGGCGCCGTTGCCACCAGTCTGATCACTGTTTCAAAACCTGCCTTGGCCGCTTTGCTCTCGATGGCCCGCACCACATCTTCCTGTCCGGCAGTAATTAGTTTAGGCACATTTTTCTCACCCTCCTGACTGCTCACCAGTCCGCCCAGTCCTTTCAAAACCCCTTCCCCGATGCCGCTGCCGGCCTTGCCCTGTTGAAGATTGCGGGCTACCTGATGTGCCTGCTTGGCCCAACGGTTATCCCGCACCGGTCGGAAGACCAATTGGATCGCCGCCCCCGCCCCCCGGTCGGTCAGTTTGCTTAAGGCATTCGTCAACGCGGCCAAGCCGTCCACAGTCAGCGTTTGATAAGTGCGCAATGGAAAATAGGTTGGTTTTTTCAGCCGCAACTGCACACTGGCCACCTTCCCCTCTTTGGGAAAGAAGTTCGGATAAGCCGCCCTCTCCACTATCGCGTCAGGATATTGCGAGGTGATCTGCTTCTCCAAAAAATCTACCAGTTCCGCCGGCACTGTTGCGTAAAAAGTGATCAATTCCTGTTCGGTCGCGATCTCGAAAGTGAGATGGCGAGCCCCCACCGCGTCATAAATTCCGCTTAGGTTGCTGAAAATCGCCTCCATCGGAGCCACCGCAGTTTTAAGGTCAGCCTGCGGTTCTTCTTTCGGCCGCGGCACCGCAACCATTAAATTCACTCTCGTTCTAATATCGTCCCGCTTACTTCCCCGCGGCCGTTTTAACCAAAAAAACAGTCCTCCGAGGACCAGCGCCAACCCCCCGATTATAATTAACGCAGCATCCATTACTCCTGCGAATTCATAAACTTGATCACCGCCCCCGGCAATTCTGTGCCATCCGGATTACGTTGGAAACCAGCTTCTATCGTTTCTATATCCACCTCTCTTACATAATCGCCTTCTCTTGGCGGTGTCGCATAATCTTCCGATATCGGCGGCGTTACATAGTCAAAAAAATTCCCTTCGGTAATTTCGCCGCTAGGCGGAGTTGTTACCTCACGCGCCCATTCATCATGAGCAACTCGCGCCTCGGCGCTGGCTTGAATTCTTTTTTCCCCCTCCGGCGAATTCCAATTGAATTTTTCTGGACTCATATTGGGAATTTTAGCTTTGCTGGGATTATGCCATACTTCTTTTATTCTGTCAATAGCCTGTCCAAAATTTCTTGTGCCAGAGCGGGTTCTGCCTCTCCCCTACTCTTGGCCATGATCTGGCCCATCAGGAAACCCACCACCTTAGTATCCCCCGCTTTTGCCCTCTGCGCCACCTCCCGATTTTCATCTAACACCTGCTGGACAATCTTTTCCAGCTCCTCACTGCCAACATTTTTTAGCCCACCGACCAGCTCTGCCGGTGCCTTTCTCGTGCTTACCATCAAATCATAAAGTTTTTGCGCTGCGCTACCGGATAACTTATTACTTATTAATATTTCAATAAAATCAACAAAACTTCTATCACCGGCAAACTGCTTCGGCAGCCAGTTAGCGACCAAAATCGGATCAAAGTTATTGTTGTCCGTCATTACTTGGATGAATTCCGCCAATTTACCAATATCCTGTAATTCACTCACTCGCCCATATGGCAAACCATATTCTTCCGCCTTTAATCTTAAGCTTGACGGCAGCGGCGGTACGGTTGCCGCGATCTCATCAATTTTTTCTTTGCTGACATAGATCGGCGGCAAATCGGGCTCCGGAAAATAGCGATAGTCCACCGAACCTTCCTTACTTCGCTGCGACAAAGTGGTACCGGATTTCTCGTCCCAGCCACGAGTTTCCTGTTCGATCCGCTCGCCTTGCTCCAGCAGTGCTGTCTGCCGCTCGATTTCATACTGCAGAGCCTGCTCTAAAAATCGGAATGAGTTCATATTTTTAACCTCCACCTTGGTACCTAAGGCGTCTCGCCCCAACGGTCTCACCGATACGTTAGCATCCACTCGCATATGCCCCTTTTCCATATCGGCCTTAGACACCCCCAGGCCGCGCACCACCCTCTGCAATTCCTGCATAAACGCCCTTGCTTCCTCCGGCGATTTGATATCCGGCTCAGTAACGATTTCCATTAATGGCGTCCCACAGCGATTCAAATCCACTAGCGTCGCGTTTTTCTCGTGCACCAATTTGCCGGCATCCTCCTCTAGATGCAGCCGTGTGATGCCCACCGCAAATTCCTTTTTGGTCTTGCGGTCTTGAGCTAAATAATCCACTCCCAGATTCCCCTTCTCCCCAACTGGGTAAAAGAACTGGGAGATTTGGTAACCTTTTGGTAAGTCCGGATAAAAATAGTTTTTCCGGTCAAACCTTTGCAATGGGTTGATTTCGCATCCCAAGCTCACGGCTGTTTTAATTCCCCAATCAATTGCTTGGCTGTTCATCACCGGCAGCACCCCCGGATAGCCCATACACACCGGACAGACATTGGTATTGGGCTCGGCCTTCTCGGAATTGTTATCACAACGGCAAAACATTTTGGACTTAGTATCCAATTGCACATGGATTTCCAAACCGATCGTCGCTTCGTATTTTTCTATTGCCGCTTTACTCATAATGCTTTTATTTGCCGCAAGCTGTCTTTAAAAAATCGGACCGCCCGTTCAGCTTCATACCGCGCCAACTGGACATCCACCTGATGAGCCAGCTGGTTACGCAGTTTATGCGCATCCCATGCCGCTTGTACATTACTAAATAAACTCTTTCCGTTCTTTAATCTTTCACCTAAGTTAGCACCGGAAATGTTTCTGGCCGTTAGCGCATAATCCAATATCTTATCCGCTTCGAATACCGCCTTCACCCACGAGGCCTCCCGTTCATCGGCCATTAACAGCTCAACGTTGCCCCACATCTCCCGAACTTTCATCCTTTCGGATTCCGAGAGGATCTGCCTGCGGGATACCATCAGCAGGAGCAGCCAACCCGCCACCAGCACAACTACCAAAATTACTAACACCCAATAAATCATTTTGCCCTCTCGTACGCGTCAGCTACTTTTAGAATTATCGCTTCATCAAATTGCTTGCCCATGATCTGCAGTCCTACCGGCAGGCCCTCTACCTCGCCACAGGGTATCGAAATAGCGGGAATGCCCGCCAGGCTGGCCGAAGTCGTAAGCAGGTCTGCCTTATACATAGCAAGGGGGTCATTAGCCTTTTCGCCAATTTTAAATGCCACCGTGGGGGTAGTCGGCGAAATAATTACATCAGCTTTTTCAAAAGCCTGATCGAAATCTTGCTTGATCAGCGTCCGCACCCGCTGGGCTTTGTCATAATAAGCATCGCGAAAGCCCGCTGACAAAGTATAAGTCCCCAACATAATCCTTCGCTTCACTTCCGCCCCAAATCCTTCATCGCGCGTTTGCCGATACATCGCGATCAGATCCTCGACTTTATCGTCCGCACCCATTGATAGGCCATACCGCACTCCATCATACCGCGCTAAATTGGCCGACACTTCCGCCGGCTGAATGATGTAATAGGTCGCCAATGCATATTTAGAATGTGGCAAGCTGATGTCAATAATTTCCGCGCCTAACTTTTTTAGCTCCCTGATCGCTTCTTGCACTTTCTCCGCCACCTTTGGCTCTACCCCCTCGCCAAAATATTCTTTCGGCACCCCGATTTTTATTCCCTTAATATCACCGTCCAAAAACTCCAGATAATTTGACACAGCGATATCCACCGTTGTCGAGTCGTGTTCGTCCTTCCCTGCGATGATCTGCAGTACCCGCGCCGCGTCTCGAACCGTGGTGGTAATCGGCCCGATCCGATCCAAGGAGCTAGCCATCGCGATCAGCCCATAACGGCTTACCCGTCCATAGGTCGGCATCAGCCCCACCACGCCGCAGAAAGCCGCCGGCTGGCGGATGGAGCCTCCCGTATCGCTCCCCAGAGCAAAAGGGGCCATTCCAGCCGCTACAGCCGCCGCGGAGCCCCCTGAACTACCCCCGGGCACCCGAGTTGGGTCTACGGGGTTTTTAGTCGTCCCGAAGGCCGAATTCTCGGTGCTGGAGCCCATCGCGAACTCGTCCAGATTGCTTTTCCCCACCATCACCGCACCGGCCTCGCGCAGCCTCCCCACCACCGTCGCTTCATACGGCGACACAAACCCCTTTAAAATCTTTGACGCCGCCGTTGTTGGCAATTCCAGCGTTACAATATTATCTTTGCAAATATAAGGCACATTGAGTTGGCCGCCCTTAACCAACTTTGGTTTTTCATTGATCGCCAATATCGCATTGAGGTCCGCTTTCTCCTTGATCACCTTCAACGCTCCCGCTGTTGCCTTTTCAATGCCCAGTTTTTCCGCTTCAGAAATATTCATCATTTTTGTCATTCTGAATTTATTTCAGAATCTAGATCCTGAAACTAGTTCAGGATGACAACAAAAAAGATACTCTATACTCTAATCTCTATCCTCTATCCTTAAATACGCTCTTCACTTTGATATAGCCCTTTTCCGATGCCGGCGCTCTCTTCAAAAATTCTTCCCGTGGAATATCAGATTTCTTAACATAATCGCCATCCATCACATTGGAGAGATTGGTGATCTGCATCGTTTCGTCCACCTTATTGGTATCAACCCTCCGCAATTCGCCTACATAATCCAACACCGCCGAAAGTTCGCCGGCAAAATGCGTCTTTTCTTCCTCGGTCAGGGCGATATAGGCCAGCTTGGCCACCCATTCCACTTGTTCCTCCGGCAATTTTTGTGCCGCCATTGTTTAGGATTTAATGCTGCAAGCTTAGAATTTCTTCAGCAGACACAGGGCCATTATATCAAAAAACTTCTCTGGTAAGGTAAAACTTGACGCTCCGAATTGAGGGAAGTAAATTAATGATGTACACCGCTTCGGTGCGCACCAAAAACCACTGGTAGGAGTGTATGATGGGATTACGCTTTGAGCGGATACGCTGCATGGGTCTCGATTCAGGTTCCTGCTCAATCGTGGTGGGTAGCGACGGGCAAAAGCTCTACAAAACCCGCAACCGCGAAAAGAGCAGCGAGGTGGGCTGGGTCGTCCCCTGCCCGTCTGACTGTTTTGACGATCTGGTGGATTGCATTGATTTCTGCCGCGCTCAGCGCATAGAAGTCAAACGGGTAATCTGCTTACCCGGCTTCACTCAACGGCTCCCCCTCGACGACTGGGAAGGTATCAAGCAACTGCTTGGCCCCGACGTCGAGATTGAGACCATGCAAGAGCCGGTCGTCACACCGGTTCACTCTGCGCTCATCTTTCCTACCATCCCCGCCGAAGCCAGCCAGGCCCCTCTGGCCGGTACGGCGGCACAGTAACGGAAGAGGGTCGCTCATTGTTCCCCAGATACCCCTTCCTCCCCCAGCCGGCCCCTTCGGGCCGGCTTCTTTTTATTTGACCAGTCCTAAGAATTCTTTTTCGTTGACGATCTTCACGCCAAGCTTTTTCGCCTTATTATATTTGCTGCCCGGGTTAGCGCCTACCACTACATAATCAGTTTGTTTGGATACTGACCCGCTAGCACTGCCACCCAAGGAACGGATTTTCGCCTCCGCCTCCTCGCGCGACATTGATGACAGCGTTCCCGTTACTACAAATGTTTTTCCTTTCAATTTGCCAGACTTCGGTTTGGTCAGCGCCTTGATAGTCACTCCCACTTTCAGCAACTTATTAATTAACGCTAAGCTATGCTCGTCTTTAAAGAAGTTCCAGACACTCTCGCCCACTTTCGGCCCCACCCCATCAATCTCCCACAAATCATCCCTGTGTGCTTTTTCAATTTCCTCCAAGGTCCCAAGCGCACCCGCCACATCTCTGGCGGTCTGCGCCCCCACATGCAAAATTCCCAACGCGTAAATGAACCTATCGAGAGAAATCTCTTTGGACGACTGGATGGCTTTTACTAAATTCGCTGCGCTTTTTTCGGCAAATCTTTCTAAGGGCTCAATATCCCCTTCTTCCAAAGTGAAAAAATCAGCCGGATCGCGTACCAGCCCTTCTTTAAATAGCTGCTCAATGATCTTTTCGCCCAAACCCTCAATATCAAACGCGTCTCGCGAAACAAAGTGTTGTAATTTGCGCAATTGTACTACAAAGCAGTTCTTATTCACGCATTTATGCGCCGCTTCGCCTTCCACTCGCACCACTTTGCCGCCGCAGATCGGACATTCTTTCGGCATCCTGAACGGCTTAGCCGAGTTTGGCCGCTTCTTTTTCACCACCTCCACCACTTCCGGAATAACGTCCCCCGCTTTTTGCACAACGACCGTATCCCCCACCCGCACATCTTTTCTGATGATCTCATCTTCGTTATGCAGCGTTGCGCGGCTGACCGTGGTACCTGCTAATCTTACCGGCTCCAAGATCGCCACCGGCGTCAGCGTCCCCTGCCTGCCCACTTGTACCTCTATCCGCAATATCTCGGTTTCTTTCTGCTGTGCCGGGAATTTGTAAGCGATCGCCCAGCGCGGCGCTTTGGCCGTAGCACCCAAAATATTCCGCTGGCGCATCTCGTTAATTTTCACCACCACTCCGTCCACTTCGTAAGGTAGTTTGCTGCGCCGTTCAGCCCATTTGGTAATAAACTTGCCCGCCTCCTCAACACTATGCGTCAACTGGTTTTCCGGATTCACCGCAAACCCCAACTCCTCTAATATCCCCAGCACTTCCACTTGAGTTTTTGGCTCAATATCTCCCTCAATGTCATATACAAAACTGCGCAACTTTCTCGCTGAAGCCACCTTGGGATCCAATTGCCGCACCGTGCCGGCGGCTAAGTTGCGCGGATTGGCATATACCTGCCCACCGGTCTCTTTCTGTTGTTCGTTAATTTTTCCGAAATCTTTCTTGCTAATGTAAATCTCGCCCGCCACCACCACATCAGCCGGACGCGCCAATTTTAACGGAATGTCCCGCACTGTCCGCACAGTATGAGTAGCATCCTCACCAGTTGTGCCGTCGCCGCGAGTAGCCGCCGTTTTTAATAAACCCCTGCTATAGGTCAATACTATCTGCAGCCCATCTATCTTCAGCTCGCAAAGATAATCAAAATGCTCATTCAAAACCTTTTTGGCCCGCTGTTCGAACTCCCCAACCTCACCAAACGAAAAAGCGTTGTCCAAGCTGAGATGCTCTCGACTATGTTTAATTGCAGCGAATTCTCCCGATACCTTTGCCCCCACCCGCTGGGTCGGTGAATCCGGCGCTACCAAGTCGGGATATTGCCCCTCCAGCTCCACCAGTCGGCGATAGAGCTGGTCATATTCGGCATCCGTGATCTCCGGCTTGTCCAGCGCATAGTAAAGATAGCTGTGGCGGTTCAGCTCCTCCCGCAATTTTTCTACCTCCTTACGGACAGCTATCTTGCTCATTATCCCCATTATAGAGGATTCTGCCCCTCTTCCGGCGGTTCGATCTTAGTCGGCTGATCCGGCTTCAATTCGGTAGCTCCACTCCCCCGCTCCGCCTGTTTCTGCTCCTTAGCCTTCTCTAACGCTTCTTTCAATGAAGATGGCTCGCTCTTCAAGTCCTCCACCAATGTTTTGGCCAGATCTTCTTTTTGCTTCGGGCCTAGTTTTTCCTGCCGCTTGCGCTCAATGGTGGAGATCAAACTCTTCAGCCCGCTAATGTTTGGCGCTTTGCTGACCGGAGCAAGGGGTGTGCCCGGCGGCATCGGCTGGCCGGATGGTCGCCGTGCGGGTGGCGTCATCCCCGTCCCTGCCTGAACTGTCCGGATATTCTCTTCCACCCCAGCTGCCTGGGCAGAATACTTCTTGCGGGATTGTTCAAGCACTCGCCCGCGGTTGTTATTCTTCTCTGCCGACGGCGGCAAGGTAATTGCTGAAAAGGCACCAGCCGTTAAGCCGTCTATAGATAACTTTGCATAGATATTGAACACATCCAGATTTACCAGATCCTGCTCGGTAAACACCGGAGCGAATTCTTTGGTCAGAAACGCCGCGTCATCGCTTCCCACCCGAAAAGAGATCAAAGTGCCGACGTTACCAAATACCGCCTTGCTCACCACCTCCGACAACTGAGCAATGTATTGGTGCGCCAAGGTCAAACTCAAACCGTATTTTCTGGCCTCGGACAAAATCGTGGCAAAAGAGTCGGTGGCAAAGTTTTGAAACTCATCTACATAAAGAAAGAAATCTTTATGTGTTGCCTCAGCGGAATCAGCTCGCGACATAGCCGCCAGCTGCAGCTTGGTGATGATCAATGCGCCCAAAAGCGCAGCGTTATCTTCTCCAATTAAGCCCTTGGACAATTTCACCAACAGGATTTTGCCGTCGTCCATTAACTTGCGCATATTCATCGAGCTCTTGGTTTGCCCGACAATATTGCGAATGATCGCCGATGACAGGAATTGCCCTACCTTGTTCAAGATCGGGCTGATCGTTTCATTGCGTTGCCGCTGATCCAGCTTGTTATATTCGGTGAGCCACCTAGTTTTAATAATGGGGTCCTGCACCTGTGCCATTACTTCCTCACGAAAGGCATCATCCACGAACAATCGCGGCACCATCACCAAAGTAGCGCCTGGATAATCTAGCAGCGCCAGAATCCCCGAGGAGAGCCAGTATTCCAATCTCGGCCCCCACGATTCGCCGAAGATTTTCTTGAAGACCCCCACTACCCCCGAAGCCGTCACTAGTTTATAGCGGGGATCTTCTACTTCCAAAATATTAAAACCGATCGGATATTCCTTATCGTTGGGATCAAACATCACTACATCGTCAATTCGTCTATCGGGAATCCGGTCTAAGACATAATCGACATATTCGCCGTGCGGGTCCACCACCGCTACGCCGCGGTCTTCTGTGATGTCGTCTACCGCCATGTTCTGCAACAAAGTGGATTTACCGGTGCCGCTTTTACCCACTACATAAACATGCCTTCTGCGATCAGCGATCTTAATGCCAAATTTCTCCTGACTGCCGCGAAAATTGGTTACGCCTAAATTAGTCAGCACTTCTGCCGGCGTCTCATCCGCCAATGGCAAATTGGCCGGCGGCTCGCCCTTCTTCGCTCCCACCCAAACAATGTGCGGGGTACTGACGCTCTTATTGGGCAAGTGATAGATACTGGCCAATTCCGCTACATTCAAAACAAAGCCGGGCAAAGAAAAAGCTCTCGCCGCATACTGAGCCAAAAGATCGCGACCAGTTACCGGCTCAGGCACTGCCGTAAATCCGTTAAGATTAATCGTATTAAATTGCTTAAACGAACCCACCACTAAATCCAGTTTCTGCCGGGCAACGGTGGGATCGCTGCCGATCGCCACAATTCTGATCATTGCCCTAAATCCTAGCTTGGTGCTCTTCTCCTCAACTCTCTTAAGCGCCTCTTCCACGCCCGGCGCCAGCTCCACTCTTTTTTCCATTCCGGGAGTGGCCGGCGTTGCCGGTACACCCGATACTGCCGTCTTCACAACGTCTGAGGCTAAGCCCGCCAAGCTTTTGGCCAAGGTCGCTCCAAAGCCTTTGCGCCCCGCCCGCACCGCCGTGATATAGTTCACCGCCCGATCGCGCCAGTTGTCATTCTCCGGCCTAATTAGCACCTGTATCCAGATCTGGGCATTACCCTCCAGCTTGCTTAAAGTGGCAGTAATGGCCGACAGTGGATCAACTTCAAAACTTTCGAAACTCTTGATCGGAAAGAGATCTTCCTTGGTCAACTGCAGGTCGGCCCCGACCGCCGCTATCCCTTCCTCTGTTTTGCTCGCGTAATCTTTAAATTCATGAATGGTCACCCCGGGATACTGAGCATAAATTTGTCCCTCTACATAACCCTGCAAATGCCGCGGGGTCCAGACTAAAAAACGAATCGATTTTTCCTTGGCCTGAAGTTCACAACTAATGTATTCCTGTCCCGTCCGGCTCCGCTCATTTTCCGGCCGGTAGATGCCGTGCAAACTGGCAAACATCAATTCAGCCGCCAGCGCGGTGATTTCACTATCTTTAGGCACTTCTACGGCCAGCAACACCCCTTCCTTGTTTTGCTCGACTGGCTGCCCTCTTTCGTCTGAAACCGGGATCTTCTTTGTGCCGCTCTCTGCTTTACTGAACCTATGCATCCGGCTGCGTTGCCACGCCCAAACCAACAGGCCAAAAAGCATCAGCCAGCCGATGATGAGCAGCCCCACCCATATTATGCTGAAAGTGGTTCCCATAAAAACTCTCCTAAAAAATCTTTATTTCTGCTCTTCCGTCAGAGTGTACATTCCCTTCGCCACCTTCTTAAACAGGCCCTTGTTTTGCAAATTGGCGATCACGGTATTGCGCTTAACCTGCCGGTCCTTTAACACCGCCTCGATTATTTCTTCCGCCTGCAACGGCCGGCCGGCCTCTTTTAGCACCCGCTTGATCACATCCGCTACCACGCCCGGCTGGTAACCCCATTCTTTCAAACCATAAATACCGCGGCCCACCAGCACGAAACGCGGATCACCGATCAATTCATTGTGAACCGTGCGGGAGAGCACCGTTTTGCCCGGATAATTCTGGTTAATGGCCTCAGCGATCTCCCGGAAATGCATCGGCTTGGTCGCCCGCTGCAAAACCAAATAGACTTTATCGCGAATTCGCTTAGGCACCACCAACGGCCAAGTGGTCAGTCCCCACTTATCTTCGCTGGTTTGAGCAAGCTTGCTTCCGACCTGCAAAATCCCTTTTAGCATCATAGGGGTTACCGCAGGTTTGCTCCCGGTAAAAGCGGCTGTACCGGAAAATTGCTCCCAGAGCGCCTCTTCCGAGAGTGGCTTGCCTGCCGTGGTTAATATCTGCCCCACCGCCGAAAGGACCGTCTCTATTGTTTTAACCGGCAATCCGCGTTTTATCCACCCGATCTTCAGCAAGTCCGCCTTAGGCAGGCTCATTACGTTGCCGTCCAGCGTCAGCGTGAGCCGCAAAGCATTCAATTCCGCCTCCCGTCTTTGATCCGCTTCAATTTTGAAATATCCCGCTAATCCCTCCAGCGCCGCCACCCCTCCCATTTCTGCCACATAGCCATTAACCAGCTTAAGCAACTTGATCAATTCCTTAGTGGGCTTCTGGATTAATTTAGAAACTGCCGTCGCTTCAATTTGGCGGACCCGCTCGCGCGTAACGCCGAACTTACTCCCCACGGCCTCCAAAGTCATTTTATTGCCGTCCGCCAGTCCGAACCGATTTAACAAAACTTCCCGCTCACGCTCTTTGAGCGAATTCACCGCATTAGTTACCACCATCAAAGGGTCCAGCGCTTCGCGGGCTTTTTCCTCCTGCTCGACCATTATTGATTTGATCACCGAGCCGGGATCTTTCTGATTTTGATTTAGCTCCTCCATGTCGCTAGTCAAATCCTATCCCCCACTACCCTTAAATTATATCATACAACGCCTAATTTGTCAAACCCTTTTGGCGCCCTCTCAAAATGGGGATAGCCCAAAAAATCCGCTCTGCAAGCGGCCTTCCAGCAATATCCGCCCGCTACTTTACCAGCCCCGTGACGACAGCACGGAGCTCTCTAAAAATTTGGTTTTTTGTGGCCAAATCACTCACGGTAGCATATCTATCCAACAGAGAAAGCATTGTAGTGTAATCCTCCCTGGATACGCTAACGCTCGGCGGCAATTGCTCCAAGTTCACCACCTGCGCGCTGGCCCCTCCGCTCAAATTAGACAGATACTGGGCCCCCAATGCCAATATCCCCAACACCACGATGATGCCTGCGATCACCCCCGCCGTTCGCACTGCCTGACTTTTCATACTCCTATGCTATCACATTCTCGGGGGGACTATTCTTTTCCCCCGTAAATGAGTGTGGTAAGCGATCGCAAAACGGTGAACCTCATCGCGGATGTTCTGCAATAAGAACTTAACCGGAGAATTGTCTCGTAGATCCTCCGAAGCCTCCTGACCGTCGTAGCCCTGGCGAAGTCGGTTGGCGAAGGAGGACGGCTTCACTAACACCAGCTCGTCCTTCGCTTTTATCCGGCTATGGCTGCCTTTGGCAATACCGATAACTTTTACCGGGAAGTTTTTTAATACTCTTGCCACCGTACTAACCTGCCCCTTACCCCCGTCGATCAAGACCATGTCGGGCAGGCGGACGAACTTCTCATCGCCCGCCTTATGGGCAAATCTCCGCCGCAGCACTTCCGCCAAAGAGGCAAAATCATTGGGGCCGGAAACCGATTTGATCTTGAAGCGGCGGTATTGTTTTTTGTCCAGTTGGCCTTTTTCCCACACCACCATCGCTCCTACCGAATCAGTTCCTTGAAGATTAGAAATATCGTAAGCCTCGATCCGTTCCAATCTCTTCAGACTTAATTTCTTCTTCAGCCAACCAACGCCTTCGATAGAAATTTTCTCCGCCAGATGCCAGCGGCTGGTGAATCTTTCGAACTGGAGCTCTGCATTGCTCTGCGCCATCTTCACCAACGCCTTTTGTCGGCCCTTGGTTGGCACAACCACCCTAACTTGCTTATCCGCTAACTTGCTCAACCATTGCTCAAAACTCTTCCAATCGGCAGCAGCCTCCGGTAATAAAATAGTTTTGGGAAAGTCCGCCGCTACAGCATAATAACCACGTAAAAATCCGCTTAAGATCTCTGCCGTATCAGTTTCATATTTTGACTCCAGTGCATATTGCTGCTGGTCCAATAATCTACCAAATCTGATCCGTAGCAATACCACCAGCGCTTTATTCAGTTCCCGCGCCACTCCGATGGCATCCTCGCTTACTGACAAATTTGCTTTTATCACACTTTGCCGCTCTTGGATTACCTCAATTGCCCGCAGCCCGTCGCGGATTCGCGCCGCTCGCTCAAATTGTTTCTCCACTGATAATTTTTGCATTTCCGCTTTCAGCTTTTTTACCACCGGCTGATAATTGCCGCTTAAAAACTGAATTACCTGCTGGATGGTCCGATGATACTGCGCACTACTGACTTTGCCCAAACATACTCCCGGACAAATTTTCAAATGATAATTCAAACACGCCCGTCCGCCAACCCGCTTACCCCTCCGGGCCTTGAAGCCCTCTGGGCTGGAGGCTGCTGATCCGCTAACCCGCTGGTCCGAGCTGCACAACGGAAAGATCCGCTTCACCAGCCGCAGCACTTCATAAACCGGCCCGCTTACGGCATACGGCCCAAAATATTTCGCCCTATCCTTCATTACTTTGCGGGCCAGCAAAATACGCGGGAATTCCTCATTGACCGTGATGCGAATATAAAGATAACTCTTGTCATCCCGCATTACGACATTGAACGGCGGCCGGCATTTTTTAATCAGCTCATTTTCTAAAAGCAGCGCCTCCAATTCATTCTTAACCACGATGGTATCAATTTTGTGGATCCGCTCGACCAGCACTCGGATCTTGGGCCATTGATCTTTTTTAATGGAATATGAGGCTAATCTTTTCTGCAAATTCTTTGCCTTTCCTATATACAAAACCTTACCGGCCTTGTCTTTCATCAAATAAACGCCCGGGACGGCTGGGAAATTCTTCGCTAAAAATCGGTAGCTCATCATCTCTATTGTACCTAACCCAAAAAGACCCCCCGGGGTCTTCGCGCCCTCAAGCTAGCGCGGCTAGCATGCGCAAACAAAGGTGGTCCCGGAGGGGTGGGTTCTCAGTTCCCTTGGTAGTGCAGCAAACACCGCTAATCTAACCTATCCTCGAGAACCCCAAAGGACAAGTCGCACCCCCATTCTACACCCAACTGGTTGCAAAACACCCAACTCACAATATTGGCAAAACTCACGATCGTGAGTTTTACCAATAGCCAAGGGATAGCGGCCCTCTTCAAGAAAGCTATCTACACTTTCAACATTCTGGCCAGATATTGGCCAGTGTAGGACTTCTTCATCTTCGCCACCTGCTCCGGCGTGCCTTCCGCCACGACCTCCCCGCCCTTCTCTCCCCCTCCGGGGCCAAGATCAATAATCCAATCAGCAGTCTTTATCACATCCAAATTATGCTCGATCACCAACACTGAATTACCCTTCTCGGCTAATTGATGCAATACGTCCAACAACTTTTTTGTGTCTTCAAAATGCAAACCCGTAGTCGGTTCATCTAAAATATATAAAGTCCGGCCCGTGGCACGCCGGGAAAGTTCTGTTGCCAACTTCACCCTTTGCGCCTCCCCACCGGACAACTGGGTGGCCGGCTGCCCCAACTTGATATATCCCAAGCCAACCTCTTGCAAAGTGGCCAGCTTGGTTTTAATCGGCGGAACATTGGCAAAGAACTCTGCCGCGTCATCCACTGTCATCTCCAGCACATCCGCCACGCTTCTGCCCTTATAATGAATTGCCAGCGTTTCCTGATTATAGCGGCGCCCCCCGCAGACATCACAGGGGATATAGACATCCGGCAAAAAATGCATTTCAATTCGAATGACTCCGTCACCGCGGCAATTTTCACAGCGTCCGCCCTTCACATTGAAAGAAAATCTCCCCTGCTTAAATCCGTGCGCTTTTGCCTCTGGTAAGCGGGCAAACAGGTCCCGAATGTAAGTAAATATTCCAGTGTATGTTGCCGGATTGGACCGCGGGCTGCGACCGATCGGCGACTGGTCAATAGTAATGACTTTATCTAAGTAACTTATCCCCTCTATATTCTTGTGCGCGCCCGGCTGTTCGTGCGCCTGATAAAACACCTTCGCCAATTTTTTGGCGAGAATCTCATTGACCAGAGTGGATTTACCCGAACCAGACAAGCCGGTGATGCAGACAAACATCTGCAGGGGAACCTTCACATTAATATCTTTCAGATTAAATTCCGTGGCGCCGATGATTTCCAGCCACTTGCCGTTGGGCGATCGCCGTTTCTTCGGTATTTCGATCTTTTTTGTGCCCGCCAAATACTGGCCAGTCAGCGATTTTTTGTTTTTGGTAACCTGTTCCGGCGTGCCTTCCGCCACGATCTCGCCGCCGTGTTTGCCGGCAAAGGGACCTACGTCGATCACCCAATCGGAAGAACGGATCATCTGCTCATCATGCTCCACCACCAGCACGGTATTACCTAAATCGCGTAACCCGACCAAGGTTTGGATCAATCGGTGATTATCATGTTGATGCAAACCAATAGAAGGTTCATCCAGAATATAGATCACACCCGAAAGTCCCGAGCCGATCTGGGTGGCCAAGCGGATCCGCTGCGCCTCACCGCCTGACAATGTATTGGCCGCCCGGTCCAATGTCAGATACTCCAATCCCACATTGCCCAAAAATCTCAAGCGCTCGGCAATTTCTTTTAAGACCTGTTTTACGATCATCTGGTCTTGCGCCGAAAGTTTCAAATCGGCAAAGAATTTCACCGCGTCCCGTATCGGAAGCTGGCTTACTCCCACTATGGATCTGTCCCCCACTGTCACCGCCAGCACCTCCGGCTTCAAGCGCGCTCCTCTGCATTCCGGACAGAGCTTGCTGGTCATATACCGCTCGATTTCCGAACGAATAAAATCTGAGTCCGTCTCTTTGTACCGCCGCATCAAGTTGGGCACTACTCCCTCATAGGCGGTCGCGTACTCCACCCGCCGGCCGGTAGGACTTTCATATCGCACCACCACTTCCTCGCCTTCCGTGCCGTACAGCAACAGCTCCAGCGCTTTTTTCGGTAACTCCTCTACCGGAGTTTCCAAACTAAATTTATATTCGCGGGCCACCGCTTCCAGAATTTTGGAATTCCATCCCCCGCTGACCATTTGCGCCCCCCACGGACGCACCGCCCCCTCGGCAATGCTCAGCTTCCGATTGGGAATTAACAAGTCGGGGTCCAGCTCCAACGTCACTCCTAATCCCGTGCATTTGGGGCAGGCGCCATGCGGACTATTAAAAGAAAAATGCCGCGGCTCAAATTCCGGAATGCTGATATCGCACTTGGGGCAGGCCAAGCTTTCTGAAAAAAACCAGTCCTTTGCCCCGTCCGACACTTTCAATTTTCCCTGCCCCAGCCTCAATGCCGTTTCCACCGAATCAGCCAGCCGCGTCCGCGTATCCCGACTGGCATCCGTAAGATCTAAGCGGTCCACTACTACCTCGATCGTATGCTTCTTATTTTTATCCAGCTCTATTTTTTCTTCCAGTTCGTAAATGCTGCCGTCCACGCGCACCCGCACATAACCGCTCTTTTTCAAATCCGCCAATTCCTGGCGGTATTCGCCCTTGCGCTCTGAAACTACCGGCGCCAGAACCATTGCCGCTTTTAATTTCAGTCCCAAAATATGCGCCAAAATTTGATCAATGCTCTGCCGCACCACCGCCTGATGGCATTTGGGGCAATGGGGCACCCCAACGCGCGCGTAAAGCAGACGAAGATAATCATAGATCTCCGTGATCGTTCCCACTGTGGAGCGGGGGTTAGCTGACGATGACTTTTGATCAATGGAGATCGCGGGGCTTAAACCCTCAATGCTGTCCACATCCGGCTTATTGGTTAATCCCAAAAATTGCCGGGCGTAAGCCGACAAGGATTCCACATAGCGCCTATGTCCTTCGGCATAGATCGTGTCAAACGCCAACGAGCTCTTACCCGATCCCGATACGCCGGTAATGGTAACCAGCCGATTCTTCGGGATCTTGACATTGACATTCTTAAGATTGTGTTCCCGCGCCCCGCGAACCTCAATAAAACTTTTCATCAATTCTAGAGGCAAAAAATATCGTCTCCCTTTACAACCCCAGCTGATTCACAATGAAGCCCGTCCCCGCGCCGCAGCCGCCTAATAGAAATACTCCTATCATATACAGCAACAGGCCGGTGAGGGCTGCCACTATCATTTGCTTGGCCAAACCGATGCTCAGTTCCCCGCTTGACGAGCCCATTGAAGTGGCATAGATAACTCCCGCGATCACGACCGTCAAAACGGCGAGGCTAATCAGGATATTGGTACTCCAACTTAAAGCATGGCAAACATACTCCTGAAAAGTGATCCCCGTAGTGCTGGCTCCCGTATTGGTAGCCGCTTCTGTCGCTGCGCCCACCAAAGACCACAGCCCCGTCACCTGCAGCATAAAAGCCAGCGCTGCCGCTACCAGCACGCCCCAATAACCCCGAAGCCACCACTTGGCCCAGACCTGTTTATTATTGCCCGCCCTCTTCATCATATCTGGCATAATTTCAGGCTGTATTGTACCGCAAAAGGTGGTTCACGGCAATCCACTAGGCCATGCTCTTATCCTCAAAGCCGCATTTGGTACAGACCGGATAGCCTTTCCTGGCCGGTTTTACCATCACTCCGCCACAGGTGGGGCAGGCCCCCGCCACCGGCTCGTCCCAAGACGCAAAATCACACTCCGGATACCGGCTGCAGCCATAAAACACTTTGCCCCGCTTGGTGCGCCGCGTTACCACCTTGCCCTTCCCGCACTTAGGACACACCATATCTATCTTGCTCGTCTCAATACTTTCAATATTTTTGCACTGGGGATAACTGCTGCAGCCGTAAAACGGCCCGAATCTGCCCGTCTTTCTGACCATCGGCGCGCCGCATTTAATGCAAATTTTATCCGTCGCCTCCACCGTGCTCTTGCCGTCACCATCTAAAGCCTCCGTGTATTTGCATTTCGGAAAATCGGAACAAGCCATAAACTTCCCGAACCGACCGGTTTTGATCACCATCGGCGCACCGCATTTAACACAAAGCTTGTCCGTGGCTTCATCGGCAACCTTTTGTTTCTCCACCTCTTTGTCTTTTAATTCAATTTGCTGGATAAACGGTTCATAAAATTCCCTTATCACTGGCACCCATTCTTTTTTACCTTCGGCGATCTTATCCAAATCTTCTTCCATCCGCGCGGTGAAACCAAAGTCAACGATATTGGGAAAATGCTCCACCAAAAAATCATTTACCAGCATGCCGACCGGTTGTGGCACTAAGGCTTTCTTTTCCTTTTTTACATAGCCGCGCACTCCCAAAGTCGCGATGGTTGGCGCATAAGTGCTCGGCCGGCCGATCCCCAGTTGTTCCATTTTCTTCACCAGCGCCGCTTCGCTGTAACGGGGCGGGGGCTCCGTGAAGTTCTGGACCGGGTCAATGTTTATTAGTTCCAGCAATTCATTTTCCGCCACCTTCGGTATCTGGGCTTCTTGGAACGGCCACTTGTCCAGCGCTTTAGCAAACCCCGGGAAAATCACCGCCGCCCCCTTAGTCTCGCTTTCGATCGCCCCCGATCGCACCAGCACCTCTTCTGTGTGAATTCGCGCCGGCTTCATTTGGCTGGCGACCATTCTCTGCCAAATTAATTTGTACAGTTTAAATTGGTCCGCGCTCAATCTATTCTTCAGCTGCTCCGGTGTTATCTCAGGGTCAGTCGGCCGGATCGCTTCATGCGCCTCCTGCGCTCCCCGCATCTTAGTCTGGTAAAACTGGGGTTTCTCCGGCAAATATTCCTGCCCAAACATTTGTTCGATCAGTCGGCGCGCCTGCTGCAGAGCCGACATCGCCAAATTAGTGGAATCGGTACGCATATAAGTGATCAAACCCGTCGGCCCTTGGTCAGCCAGTTCCACTCCTTCATATAACTGTTGGGCAATAGTCATTGTCTTCTTCACTCCAAAACCCAACTGAATGCCCGCCTGTTGCTGTAACGTCGAGGTGGTGAAGGGCGCTGCCGGACGGCGCTCCTTCTCCGCTTGCCGCATCTCCGCTACCCGATGCTCTCCCGCCTGCTCGATCAGTTGCGTCACCCGAGTGGCGTCGGTTTCACTCGCAAGCACTGCTTCTTTACCACTTTCTTTTGTGACCTTTGCCGCAAGCGTTTCCCCCGCCGCCGTTTTAAAGTTGATTGCGATCGTCCAGTATTCTTCCGGTTTAAATTGCTCTATCTCCCGCTCCCGCTCCGCCAAAAGCCTCAAGGCCACCGACTGCACCCGTCCGGCCGAGAGCCTCCGAAAAATTTTCCGCCACAGGAGCGGACTTAGTTTATACCCCACCAGACGGTCAAGTATCCGCCGCGCTTGCTGCGC
>Ga0315281_10000784_pt1 | contig 45808 bp, 52 predicted proteins | sample YL17G07_0_MG_FD_204540 | JGI IMG/M metagenome (GOLD analysis project Ga0315281, IMG submission 204540) | Sediment microbial communities from Yellowstone Lake, YNP, Wyoming, USA - YL17G07_0 | ecosystem: Environmental > Aquatic > Freshwater > Lake > Sediment | place: USA: Wyoming | collected...
CCCTTGTCCGTATAGATCTGAAGCCCGAACAACTCCGTAATCTGGGTTTCCATCGTTATCAGATGAAAGTATATACTTAAGAGTTAAAAAGATAATCCTTTGTTATGGACGGGTCTTTTCGGATCGGGCGCATATTTGGGATTCCCATCCTGATCCACTACACATTTATCCTGGTTATTCCCCTGTTTGCCTGGATCATCGGGAGCCAGATAGCACTCACGGCCGGTATGCTCAACGAGATCTTTCAGGTACCGGTTGACACCTCACTCATTACATCTGGTTACATTCCCTACCTGCTCGGCACCATTGTCGCCCTCGGTCTTTTTGCGGGAGTGCTCGTGCATGAACTTGCCCATTCGGTGGTCGCCCGTTATAAAGGAATCAAGATCAACAGCATCACGCTCATGATCTTTGGCGGTATTGCATCAATGGAGGAGGGAGTGCCGGACCCGAAAGCCGAACTGCCCATGGCACTGGTGGGACCGCTCACGAGCCTTGTTGTCGGTCTGATCTGCAGCGGGCTGGTGTATGCAGTTCCCGCAGTTACAACGAGCCCCGGGGTTGCTGGTGTACTCATCTTCGTTTTCGGGTATCTTGGCGTGCTCAATGTCATCCTCTTTGCATTCAACCTCCTGCCGGCATTCCCGATGGACGGGGGAAGGGTGCTGCGTGCATGGCTGGCAAAACGGATGCCGCTTCATCGTGCGACAAAGATCGCGGCTGACATAGGGAAGGGGTTTGCCATCGTTTTTGGCCTGATCGGCCTCTTTTTCTTCTCCCCATTCCTGATTCTTATCGCACTCTTCATCTATATTGGCGCAAGCATGGAGTCCACCGCGGTGAAGTACAGTTACCTTTTGCAGAACGTGACAGTCGGGGACATGATGAGCAGCCCGGTGACGACCGTGCCGCCAACACTCCCCGTAAGCCAGGTGATAACGATGATGTACTCGAGCAAGCATCTCGGGTTTCCCGTAGTCGAGCGGGATACGCTGATCGGCATGGTAACACTGGCTGACGTAAACCGTACGTCTTCGATCGATCGCGAAGCGATGCAGGTCCGGGACATCATGACCCATGACCCGATTACACTGCCGCCAACAGCGCCGGTAATTGAAGCCCTGAAGATCATGTCAGCCCGCAACTTTGGCAGGATCCCGGTTGTCCAGGACGGAAAGATCCTCGGGATTGTCACCCGGACGGATATCATCAAGGTGACTGAATTAAAACAGATCTAGAACTTCAGCAGCGGGTCAAGTACCGTACTCCCCGCTATGTTCCGGTACGCTGCCAGGTCCCTGAACGGCCGTTTTGCGAGAACCGCCACTTTTTTCTTTCCGACCCCCGGCAGCCATTTTATCGCGGATGCGGGGAGCGTGTTGATCTCAACCGGCACGGGCAACGCTGTCACCGATCGCATGCCCCAGTCAACGACCACTGCATCGATTATGCTCCGCATGGCAAGACAGACCGGAATTCCGACAAGGATCGGGTAAGAACCCATCTGCCTCCCGAACGAGAGTGCACCGGAAATTTCGATGCGAACGTCACGGAGCACCGTACCGACAGGGAAAACCCGCCTGAGCATCGGCAGATCGAAATTCTGCCGCACAAATTCCTTGAACACCCTGAACCGCCGATCGTATTTCCCGAGGGTGTTGTTCGTGTAGACGGGTGTTCCTTCAAAGGGCATGACCTGCCTGATGTTTACCCGTCGTACCAACAGCCCGGCATCGCGGACACGGACAAGGAACTCTTCGTTGAGATCATAGGTTTTCTCTGTCTCTCCCGCCAGGCCGCAGACAAAATTGAGCCCGGGGAGCAGTTCGGGTATACCGTCCTTCCGCAGGCCGCCTTCTTCATTCACGATCCGGATTGCATGAAAGACCTCGTCTGCCCGGGCCTTGAGATTGTTTGCCGTTACAACCTCCGGATCTGCAGTCTCCATGCCAAACGCGGCGACATCTCCCGGGGTGTGATGGCGTATGATCGCACGCAGTGCCTCACGGCTCTCCTGTTCGTGTTTTGCGATAGTTGCCGGGTTCGTGTTGTCGATATGCAGTGTTTTTAATCCCGGTGCCGCTGTGCGAATCGAGGCAAAGAGGTTCCCGATAAGATCCGGGCGGGGTACGGGGTACTCACCCGCACCTGCACCATAGGCGAGGATATCCGGCTGCCGCCCGACACGGAAGTGCCTCGCTCCATGGATATACAGAGCACCAACTTCGCCGGAGATACCTTCAATGCTGCGATAGTTCGGGCTCCCATAAAACGGCTCGGTGCAGAACGAACAGCCGCCCGATACACCGTGCGAACAACCCCGTGCCGTCTCGAGCTCACACATCACGTACGGGTAATCCGGGTGCTGTTCAATGATCCCACTCCCTGCAAGACTCCACGGATCAGTACGGCTGTAATCGAGCGTGCCAACTGCATCGCAGCCATTGAGCCAGTTATCAAGCGCAACTGCCGGCTCGCCAGCGAGGATGACATCAAAACCGCTGATAACCTGCCTGACAGCACGCTGCCCGCCCTCCGGCGAGTACCCGAATCCAATAGGCCCCCCGATCATTTTTTTCGGACCGCGGAGCATGTGCCCGACCTGCTCGATCTCGTTGAGGGTCGCCGGTGTGCCACCGAGATATTTTCCCGGCACGGTCACTCCCGCAATCATGACCAGCAGACCTGCAGCATTCATCCTGTTGATATGATGCGGATCATTCCTGAGCTGGTCAATGGTCAGGTACCGCACCTTGAATCCATGACTGGTCAACACTCCGGCAACAGTCCGGATATAGGGCGATATATAGGGCGGCACCCCGAGACACGCAGGTTCGTCTACGTAACCGTCAAGGATATACGCGTCAGCAGGCATAACCGATCGCAGCCAGAAGTTTTCGCGCCCAGAACAGTTTGCCCCGCTTCATCGGATCTACGTTTTTGTCATCCAGGTCAAACCCGATGAGCGTGATATGCCCGGCACCGAGTTCATCGGCTGCAAAGACTGCACGGTCGCCATCAGAAAATCCGCCAAAGTTGTGGACATGCGGGAGCGGGACGCTCTGTGTGGTGCCGACAACCGGCCCTTTGAACCGCGGTACCCAGTGCCTGAGCAGGGGCATATTATCGCCGTGTGCATGGACCACGATTATCGTGCCCGATTCGTTCAGGTCAAAGAGCCGATCAAACGCACCGTCAAGATCGGTAAAGACCGCATCCGGGCGGATCCCGTGCGTGTCAAGCACATCAGCCGCTGCATCCGCAGCAAACACGACTCCCCGTATTTTTAAGAGCTCGTCTTTCAGGCAGGGTGCATTGCCGCAGACCGAGACTTCTCTGCCGCAGGTGAGGGCCGCGAGGGCTGGCAGATCATCGCGGGATAACAGTGTTTCGAGCAACCGGGCCGCCTCCTCGTCCTGTGCACGGGAAAACCCGAAATAGTCCAGGATCTCACAATACCAGGGTTCCCACTCTTCAAAGTCCATCGTCAGCCCCGGACATTTCCCTGCGCAATACCAGCGCTGATCTCCATTGCGGTCATTATTTCAGGGTTATTACTATTCTCTGGAAGACTCCGGAAGTCGTACCCGGTACGTCAGATGTCCCCGCTGTTCTTTTTTTAATGGGGTTCCCGGGCACTAGGATCCATTCTTTTTTACTTCGTTCTCCAGACCGACAAGGTTCCTGAACTTCTTCAGTATTGGCTCGATCACGAACTCGAGCAGCTGGGCTTTGTTCTCCACTTTGCCGAAGTAATGAAGGGGGAGCGTTGCAGCCGCCATGTTCGGGTGTCCGCCGGCATCCCCCATCTCCCCGAATGCTTCCGACAGGGCGTTGCCGATGTGCAACCTGATGTCGCGGTTTCGAGCCGATATCACGATCGCGGTATCCGTGATGCCATAGACAAGGGCTGTGTTGATTCCTTCGAGCGTGATGAGAATATCGGCAGCCTGCGGGAGTGCATCGCGGTTCATGACGTACCCCACGTTGGCAAAGAGATACCCGCTCTGGATCTTTCTCCGGATGATTGCCGTGCCGATCACGTCGAGTGTCTCCTGCGACATGGAAGGGGACATGATCTTGTCGAGCAGGTCGCCATCCGTGAGCGGCAGGAGGAATCCTGCATAGTTGAGATCCTGCGGTGACACGTTACGCTTGAACTCCCTGGTGTCCGTGCGGATACCATAGAGAAGTGCGGTCGCGACCCGCTTGTCGATGGGTACATCAAGCTCCTGCAGGTACTGAGTAAGGATGCTGGCAGTTGCGCCCACACCCGCGCGATTGTCGATAAACGTGTTCTGGGTTGCCATATGCCGGCCGTCCTTGTGATGGTCGATGATAATATTGATCTTTGTCTGAGGGGGAACGTCGTTATTCGCGCCCGGCCCCGAACAGTCGACCAGTGCAAGATAGGTGCATGCCTGGAGCGCCTCGGGGGTCATATGTTCCATTTTGATGTCGAGCAGGTTGACAAACGTGCGGTTCTCCTGGTGGCCGATGTTGCCTTCATAGAAGATCCGCGTTGCGAGAGATTTCGGGTTGGCGTGTTTTGCGATCTCGGCAAGGGCCATGGCAGACGCAATTGCATCCGGATCCGGATTTTTGTGGGTGATGATACCCAGCGTGCCCTCCCACCCGGTGAGAAGAGTAAAGAGGCGCTGCGAGATCCTGCTCGAATGCTGCTTTTTGATCTGGAGGATCGCGGACCGTGCAACTACTTCCTGCGGGTAGAGCACCAGGTCTGCTCCGGCGGCCGTGAGTTTCTGCCCGTTTACCGGATCGATCGAACGTGCGACCATCTGTACGGACGGGTAACGCTTTTTGATGGCAAGGACTGCGGCAAGGTTGGCATCCCCGTCGCCGGTCATGACAAACGCGATCTCGAACGCCGGGAGCCCGGCAAGCATCTCCGGGGAGGTGACGTCCCGCAGGTACGCGTCGTACTTCTGGTCACGGAGGTTCCGGACTCTCGTATCATCCTTGTCGACCACGATCACGCGCTCATGCTCTTTTGCGAGTTCGAGAATGATGTTGTAACCGTTGGTCCCGCACCCGAAAATACAGTATTTTGTCGGTCCCGGCTGCTCAAACGGGGCTTCCTGTGGCATGTTACTCAAAGATGTATCATTCCAGCGTATTAAGGGATTCCAAGGAAAATATCTCCAAAACATTTATTCGGCATTATCGACCACATTACTAGGTCTAACAGGCTGGGTCTGTAGCTTAGTTCGGCATAGCGGCGGACTCTTAATCCGCAGGTCAAGGGTTCAAATCCCTTCAGGCCCGTTTTTCTGTTCTTCCGTACCCCTCCGGGATTCCTGTTCTTTCCCGGAAAAGCTTTTCACTGTTTATTCGTCAGGCTGCTCTTGGAGCACTCACGAAAGGAGGGGTCTTGCAGGGCGCTATTCTGCCCAATCTTTTTTCAAACGGGTTCCTTGTATCGGTGCCAAAAAACCCCGAAATTTATATCAACTGCCACGTGTATGAGGGGTTATGAAAACTTCGTTGCTTGTTGCACTTTGCTGTGCGATCGGCATCCTGCTTGTAGCAGCCGGGTGCACCCAGACCGCCCAGCCCACACCGACCCCTACACCAGTGCCGACGACAGTCCTGACTGAAACACCGACTGCTGTTTCGACACCTGTACCCACAACCCCGATCCCCATACCGACAACGACCGCTCCCGCCATTCCCCTCCCGAAGAGTATCAGGGATACGCCGCTTCTCTTCACCATCTCCGCACCGATCGGATATGCGGGCACTACCATCCGGGCGCCCACGTCCGCTTACAACATCCTCTATAAAACGACCATCTTCAACCCGGCCATATCCGGGGTCAATGGGACCATAACCGACAACAGTGGCAACTATACCGAGCTAGCTGATTCGCTGACTATCTTCTCTTACTCATCGTCGCTCAGCGTGGACCAGAATATCCGGAATATCATCCGTGGTTCCGGCGCAGTATTCACCGAATCTACCGTCACATACAACGGGATTACCTACATCCGGTTCGACGTCGAGAGCGATCCCTATTCCGGAGCGCCGGGCGAGACCGTCGTCTTCGTTGGCAACAAGGGCTCGGCAAACGAGAAGGGGTACCTCCCGGTAATGATTTATACGATGACCCCCCACAGCACGCTCAGCCAGGCAACGTATGAAAACATGGTAAAGTCCTTCCGGTATTATACTGGCAGGAATATCGGCACCGCCCTTGGTCAGGAGACTGACAGGCCTCCCTTCTACCAGTAATTTTTTTCCTTTCGAGAGAATGGGAAGAAGAAAAATTCGTAGGGGAATAAAATGATCCGGGAAATTCCCGTGATGGTGATCCGCATATTTATGGCAGCGTGACAAAGATCTGCCGCCAGTGTTTCTTACCGATCGCCCGTGTCCGGTGACCTTTGCCGGTCATGTCCTCGGCGAGGAGGACATCCCCTTTGCCAAATCTCCGTTTCTCACCACTGCCCGCTTCGATTTCAGCCTGCCCCTCGATGGTCACGACATATTCCCGGCAGACAACATTGTGCCACGTGTAGCGGTACCCGGGTGGGATTTCCCGGAAGAAAACCGCCTTTGCACCGACCGGCTCGCTGAATAATCCAAGGGGCCCTTTGGATTCAAGATCGATCTCGATATCCTCAAAACAGGAGTAATTTTCAGGTCCGTTGTAGAGCCGGGTAATTTTCACAGGTATCACCTGGAACGTGATGTGCAAATAATACCAGACCGTCATCAGGCATAATCTCTTTTATTCTCATCTCAGGATTATCCGGAGCAGCTCCTCACACTATCCATCCCATCCGCACCCATCGATCGTACTCCTCCGGACGGAAATCGCGGTTCTCCGCGACAATTGCCTGGAAATATGCCCGGTTGTCTGCAAGGATTGCTTCCTGAGCCGGATCGCAAAAACCGTTCGTGACCGCATCTGCAAGTTTTCTGCCGAGCTCTCGTGCTGCTGGTCCTGCCTCTTCCACGGCCTCCGCCCTGCCGGCAGTGGCAACACTGAACCCTCCCACAGATATAACCCCAAGATAATTGAGCACGTGGTTCAGGTACGCAACCGCGTCGTCCCCGCCGGATTCATACGTGGTCGCTACGGAGCACCCGTATTTTCCTGTCAGTACCTGGTAATGAATTGCATCCGCAAGCCTGTCGAAGAAGACCTTCATCTGGCCGGTGATATTATCAATGTAGACCGGTGAGCCAAAGACAATACCATCTGCTTCCTGCATCCGTGCCAGGATTGAGTTGACATCATCCTCATTGACGCAGATACCATTCAACGAGCATGCCTCGCAGGCCGTGCATGGAGTGACATGGTAATCCGCAAGGTCGATCATATCCGTCTCTGCCCCGGCTTCTGCCGCCCCTTCGAGTACGAGGCCCGCGAGTCTTCGCGTGGTACTGCGGATCGTCCGGGGACTCCCGTGAATAGCAAGGATCTTCATCGTAATACGTGGCTCCTGCTCAGGAAATTGGACCTCGGGGGTTATGAGGATAGGGTTGGTATTGCAGCTATTGTTAAAAGTCCCCTAAAATCCCTTTATTTCCTGAAATATCCATTTTAAATCCTTCTTTTTGACCCCTCGTTTTCAGGGCCCTGGAGGGCTTTGGTGGCAGGAAAATGCTTCAGAAAAAGTATAATAGGGCACTTCTTTCCGGTCTCTTTAAAGCCCGCTAAATTGCACGGTTTTTTTCTGGTTAAAACGATTTTTTCCGAAAAATAACGATTTAAACGAAGAATTCTATCATGCGTTGGCGCCGTTTCCTGTGGAGATTTTTCCCGTATTTTTTCAGTATGACAATTCTTCGTCCGTTTGTCAAACCGGGCATTTTACGGGGACTCGATCTCTCATGTCCGGCAAACTACGTCGTAGCACCCTTGAAAACAGGTTGTTACCGTGCATGGGGATTTGTGTACTCGTCCGGCCCCCACCACCCGATTTCCACCATCGATATATCGTAAACAAGCAGCCGGCGCCAGCTCCGTTCGTGCTGGGTGCGGAGCCAGAGTTCACGCTGGATGAAGGGCGGGAAGGGGAGTATGCGAAGTCCCAGGATCTCGTCAGGGAACTGCTGTTCGTAAAATCCGTTCGGATCGATATGGTAACGGGTCTGGTGGACCTTCACCGCCCGGACTGATTCAGGTTTGAAGATCAGGAGATCATACGAGAGATCCGTGAACGGGTTTTCCATTGTCCGGTAGCCCATGCGTTCCGCAAATCCCTCGCTTCCGCAAATGCTGCTTCCGCTCTCCTTCCCAGGGTCATGGAGGCATCACTTCACCGTTGTGAACATCCGCCGGTTATTCCGCTGCTTATGCATCTCCTTTGGTGGATACAGTGTTGAATGTCTTGTGGTCATGATGCGCTCATCACCCGGGATAAAAATCCCGGAAGATCCCGGAACCACCGATTCGGAAAAAAAATAGCATGGAGATGCGATTTATCGTATGAACAATGAAAAAAGAATTGGAGAAATTGAGTACCGCCTCCGGTTAATGGTCACTTTTTCTGCATACCTTCGAGCCAGTCACCGATGAACGCACCAACGATGAAGATGATCACGAGGATGATAATACCGATAAAAATGCCAATGCCGCCCACAAGGCCGACACCAAGGCCGAGAGCTCCGGGAGCAAATAAAAATGCGATAAGCCCGAAGATAACCCCAAGGACGATACCGATGATCGCCCCCGTTTTGAGGAGCCCCCAGAAGTCTTCCTTTCCGGAAAAACCCAAATGCGATACCAATAATGAGGATCAGCAGTTCAAACCACATACAACTACTCCTGATAACCAGCAATATCGCACCTCGTTGCTAAAAAGGTTCCGGAATAAACCGCCTGCTTTGACAGATCAAGACGCCCGAACCCGAAGATAAACGGGCACAGATACCTGCCCGGGGAGAGTCGGATTGGCATGGAAGTAAAAGGTATCGGATCGGAAACAGGGATCGAAAAAGCTACCGCAGGTTCCGGGATCTTTATGGGGTGAAGGGCTCCTGTTCGGGATTGAGTTGGCGGGATTATTGCGGATGGAGGCAGGGAATGGTTTATTTCCTGTCCAGGCGGCAGTAAAAAAAGACAGGGTGGAGGACTGCTTTACACCCTTCTGAATTGGTTATTTCTTTTTCAGGACGCCTTCGAGCCAGTCACCAATAAAGGCACCAACGATAAAGATGATCACGTAGATGATTATCACGATAAAAATGTCAAATATTCCCAGGAAACCGGCTCCAAGGCTTATGCCACCGGGAACAAGGACTCTCGAGATGAGCACAAAGGCAATACCCAGAATGAGACCGAAAATCGCTCCATTCCTGAGGATACCCATGAAGTCTTCCTTCCCCCGGTGAAAAAAACCAAATCCTACGCCGATGATGAAATTCAGCAGGTAAAACCACATGCAAATACTCCTTTTAAGTAACAGCAGTATCGCATCCCGCCACTAAAATAGGTTCCGGAATCGACGGGATCTCTGCCGGCATCTCAGGAGATTTGCCTTCACAATTTGGCTGAATTCTGACCCGGGAAGATCCGGAATGTATTTATCAGCCAAATGATCCCTGTTCAGAAGTCCTGTACGTTCAGGCAGGAAATCGACCGATGCATGTATAATAATAAAAAACTCACCATGGTTCCAGACATGAATTTACAGAAGGGATACCCGTAATGGAACGCTGGTCATCGACGGGGGCATTTCTTCTGGCCGCGATCGGATCAGCGGTGGGAATCGGTAATATCTGGCGTTTCTCAACGGTGCTTGGCCAGAACGGAGGGGGGGCATATCTCATCCCCTACATTATTGCCGTTTTCATGTTTGCCATGCCGCTGATGGTATTGGAAATAACACTCGGCCAGAAGTTCAGGGGCACAATTGTGAGCGCTTTCCAGCAGGTTCGCCCGCAATTTACGACTATCGGCTGGTTTCTCTGCGCGGTCGTCCTGTTGATCCTGAGCTATTACCTTGTCATCACCGGGTGGTCCCTCGGGTATACTGTTCTTACTCTCGCAACGGATGCCCCGTTATTCTCAGCATTCAGCGATTCCCTGCTTCCCATCGCGTTTTTCATTATTGCAACGCTGGTAACGGGACTTATTGTATCCTTCGGGGTCAACAAAGGAATCGAACGGATCTCGGTAATCTTAATTCCGGCATGCATACTTATTCTCCTGATTCTTGCCGTGTATGGGACGCTTCTCCCCGGTTTTCACCAAGGTCTCACGTACATGTTCACACCGGATTTTTCGGTCCTTGCCGATCCCCTGCTCTGGGGTGCGGCATTCGGGCAGGCATTCTTTTCTCTCTCTGTCGGCCAAGGTATCCTCCTGACCTATGGAACATACATGAAAAGCGGCCATCACATTCCCCGATTCACCCTTATCATCACTCTTACTGACCTATTCGTGTCAATCCTTGCCGGCCTTGTCATCTTCCCCATCGTCTTTTCCTTCGGACTGAGCCCGACAGCTGGGGCAGAACTCGCGTTCACCTCATTGCCGATCGCTTTTGCACAGATGCCTGCGGGAAAGGTGATTGCGGTTGCGTTCTTTGCCGTGCTCTTTTTTGCAGCACTCACTTCGGCAATTTCGATGATGGAAGTGGGCGTTGCCGCCATACGGGAATCGCTGGGCTGGACCCGGGTAAAAACAACTGCCGCAGCCACCGGCGCTATCCTTCTTCTCGGCCTGCCTTCAGCCATGAGCTACAGTTCCCTTGCATTGAAGCTGAACGGGGTGAAAATTCTGGATTTCATGGACGGGACGGTAGGGACGCTGGGCCTCCCTGTCACCGCTATCCTGTTCTCGGTATCCTTTGCGTGGTATTTACCCCGTGAAACCCTGGAATCCGCTCTTGGAGGGAAGACCAGCATTGCCCGCTGGATCATCCCTCTTTGCAGATATGTAATTCCCGGAGCATTGATCATGACCACGATTGCGCGGATCGCATCCGGGCTCGGGATCGCCAATAAGTACCTTCTGCCAGGGAGCCGGTATATCGGGGTTCTCATGCAGCTGGAGGGCATAACGGCAATCTTTGTCATCACACTCGTACTCATTATTGTCGCATGCCGTGTGCGGGGCTGTAACCTCATTAAAAGGCTTGGCTTTGGAAACAGGAAATAGTCGCCCTGAAAGGAGTCTGTGTTCCGGTACTCTTTTTTTTTAAAAAACTTCCGCCCGCCCATCATGTCTTATCCTGTTGAGGCTTGTGGGCATATCCAATGACACCAGAATGAATGTATTGTTCCTCAGGACGGTCTTACTGTGTTAACGGATCGTATCCTCTAAAGGCGTGATTGCACCGTCTTTTGGAAAAAGAATCCGAAAATTCTAAAAAGGAATGAAAATTTCCGGGGTTAAGGAAGCGATCTACTTCAGTTCGATCTTCCGTGCCTTCGCTTCCGGTCTGGGCTCTTTCTTGGATATCTTAAGCTCCAAGACCCCTTCCTTCATCGTTCCCTCGGCCTTTGCAGGGTCGACTTCTTCTGGGAAGGAGACGGAACGTTCAAATGCCGAATACGCTCTCTCCCGGTGGAGATAATTCTTCTTCTTCTCTTCTTTCTCCATCTCTTTCTTTGCCCGGACACTCATACCGTCGTTGTTGATCTGGACGTCAACATTTTCTTTGTTGAAGCCCGGGAGCTCGACGTGGACAAGGTAGTGGTCGCCCTCATCGATGACATCAAGTGGGGCATACCTGGTGGATAGCCCTCCTGGTTCTATCATCTGCATTTCCAGCGGGAAATACGGGCGCATCAGAACATCAAACGATTTTCTGAAGTCATCAAAGATCGAGTCGAAATCGCGTTCAAGCCAGCTCTGGCCTCTCCGGGTCGTCAGCGAAGAACCCGGAGTGATGGGAATCACGTCAGTGCTTTTTCTCACAGGTTTTTCACGGTCCATAGGTATTCCTCCTATGTTTCACTTTACGTTAGTTTGAGGTTATTTATATATTTTTTTGTCGCAGGAGACTATGATAATGAGACTGAGGACCTTCCCCTTGTAGTACCTTGAAATATCCTGCCTCGAGCGCAACCCTTTTTTCCTCCGGTTCCTATCCATTCACTATGCCCGGGATGGATCTGAGCCGCTCCTTCTTCATCATCGTACTTATCGTAATCACTATAGCCGTCGCCATTCTGCTGAATACCGGAACTCCGGTGCCAAACACGGGAAATGTTACCGGAACGCTTACCGGAACGGTCACCATCGGCCCGCTCTGTCCGGTTGAACCCTGCACAATCTCCCATGACCAGATCGTCGCGGCGTATGCAGCACGACCAATTACAATCACCACAGAACGTGGTGCCTTCGTTGGATCAGTGAATGCTGATCCTGATACCGGCTATTCAATCTCCCTCCAGCCCGGGACCTATGTGGTGGATATCCAGCACCAGGGAATCGGCGGAAGTAATCTGCCAGGGACGGTCATTATCCATGCCGGAGAAACGGTCAGGCTTGATATTTCTATTGATACCGGTATACGGTGATCCCGGATGCAATTTTCATATTAATCCACGGGTGAACCATGTCCTGCCTGCAAACCCGGTACATGGCACAGCGCTCAGCAGAAGTCCTCAGTGATATACACTTTATCGTCAGACGAAATCGCAACTCCGATCCCTACGCGGTCAAAGGTCGGGGTCAGGATATTTTCCCGGTGCCCGGAACTGTTCATCCAGCCGGCAACCGTGATCTGCGCAATTTCCTCAGGTGAATTCCAGTCATACACCGTCTCACGGTTGCTGTAGTATGTGGCAGAGGAATAGAGGTTGTTCTGGAAAAGATTTTCTGCAATACCATACGTGTAGTATGCACCGTAATTTTTCCTGCAGCTGTAACCGGCAGCGGTTCCCCGTGCTGTGGGATTCTGTCCAGCCGTATTTATGTGGGCAAAATAGTGCTGTTCTGCCATATCCTCACTGTGCTTCACGGCAATATCAGCAAGAGCCGTATCAAAACGTAAAGATACCAGTCCCAGGGCAGTCCTCTGCTGGTTGATCAGTTCATGCACCCGCTGTTCCAGTGCAGTCGTTGAGATCGTATAGGGATTTTTCGTAGCTGATGTGGTCGCTTCGGTTGGCGGAGAGGTCAGTTCCGAGGTGGGTTTTGCGAAACGTGCTGGAGCAGCTGAGGGAAACGGTGTCGGCGTACTATACAACGGGGATGTGGGGATACCGCTGCCGGCCGTAGAAATAGTAAATGCTGGAGTACTACCAGTTAGCTGTTCCGGCACGCCAATTACCGGATGGGAACCAGACCATGGTTTCATTCCGCTCATCTGAAAGAGAAGGGCAAGAGCCACACCGGCACCAATCAGACTGACAATGATGAGAAAGTGGAGTCGTGGCATAGTCTTTTATCCTAGAGTACCGGCTGCCCGCTCATCACGAGGAAAAGAATTGCCAGCATTACAATCACTATGATTGCAACCATTATCCACAGCCAGGGAATTCCTTTACGCATCCGGCCCGTTTTTTCGACCTGGGAAACAGTACCGTATCCGCCGCCGGTTGCTGTGGCGGTCCCGCCCCTTCCATAGGATATCCCGACACCAGGGGCTGGTTTTTTCTTCCATGAAGCGATGCCCGTGCACTGGTGAGCAGGCGGCAGGCGGCACTCCGGGCAGAATGCTCCTCCGCAGTGCTGGCAGGTAAACGGCAGCAGGCATTCGTTCCCGCAGTAGTCACAACGTGCCATGATTCACCATGGTGTTTTTTTTCCCATTAATACCTGCGATGCCTTGGGTGCATTTCTCATGGTGTCTTAAAAAATCCGAAAGGAATATCAGAAAACGATGTCTTCCCTCGGGAACCTGATCTTCGGCATGGGTTTGTCAGCAGCGTACCCGACCGGGCAGAGCATTACCGGGACAAGGGGCGGCGGGATCTTAAGAATACGAGTGTATTCCTTCTGGTCAAATCCACCCATCGGACATGAATCAAACCCCAGGGCTTTTGCGCCGTTGAGTGCATTCCCGAGCGCAAGATACGTCTGTGCCTGCGACCATGCCAGTTTCTGTTCCGGCGGCATTTTTCCGGTAAAATCCCTGGCCATGCCAATGACCATGTTCTTTACCGCTTCAGGAGCCCCCTGGTTTTGCAGGAGGGTGCCGAGCCTGCGGATCAGTCCCTCATAATCGGGGTCTGCACAGAAGACCAGCAGGTGCGAACAGCTCGTGATCTGTTCCTGGTTATTCGTGGCAGGACGGAGCTGATCCTTTATTTTCTGGTTCGTGACCACTTTGATCTTCCAGGGCTGGAGGTTCAGCGCTGATGGTGCGAACCGTACCAGTTCCAGGAGTTCGCCAATCTTTTCTTCGCTGATCTTCCTGCCATCAAACTTTTTCGTGGCATACCGCTGCATCACAATATCCTTAAACTGCATGCTTTCAACACTCCCATTCATATGCGGCTAACTCTTTGCCTGATTATATTAAAAATTTTTATAAAAAAATGAAAAAAGCCAGATACGTGCTTACCATCAAACTCCTTATGTCCCTGAGTACCGGAATTACTATGGATGGAGCAGTATACCCGGGGCGACGTCGTGATCGCCCCTGTTGCTATTGATGAACGAAACGTGGTCAAGACACGCCCTGCCGTAATCACCGGGATGGGGAGACAGGGAGAGGTATACCTCTGCCCGGTCAGCAGTAAACCATCTTCAGACGCACTTTCTGTTCCGATCTCGCTGGACGATTTTTCCAGAGGGGGTCTCGATCTTTTCCATGAAAGTTATATTCTGACGTCGCGGGTTTGCAGGATCCGCTGCGGTGAGATCATCGGAAAGAAGGGAAGGCTTACCGATGAGACCATTACAGCTCTGCCTGTCCGGGTGCCGCAGGCACAAGTAACTGATAATGGCGGGAAGAGACCCGGCAGACGTCCGGGTGCGGGGAAATAATCAGTCTCCGGTTTTTATCGTATGCGGCAGATACCATGCAGTCCCTCTGCATGACATCAGTATCCTTATTATCCGGAGCGGTGAGGTTCTTGCAATGGATATTGCACACTGCCTGAACGAGATCGAGACCCGGGTCGGAAGACTGTCCCCCATGCAGAAATTCCTTCTTGGCACGGACGGATCGGTCACCCAGATCCTTGAAGCAATCACGGGAAAACAGGTTGTTATCGAAACACGGGTGCAAAAAATCGTCCCGGCCGATCCTGCAATCGCAGAACGTCTCGGTATCGGGTCAGGAGACCCCGTCAATTACCGTGTCGTCGAGATCAAGACATTGGCAGGCGGTGATGTGTTGATATACGCGATCTCGCATACGCCCCTCGGACGGCTTTCCCCGGAATTCAAAGATGACCTGATGAAAGCAGATATCCCTATAGGAAGGATCATCCAGAACCATCGGATTGAGGCACGACGTGAGATACTGGATGCCAGGGTATCCCCCGCAACGGATGAGGCGGGCAGGATATTTTCCATCGGGAGACACGAACCGCTGCTCAGCCGCCAGTACCGGATCATCCATAACCGTGAGCCGTTGATCTTCATCGAAGAGCAGTTTCCCTATAACAGGTTCCTTGACGAAAGGCGGGTGGTCGTACAGACACCGTCACGGATCCATATGACGCTCATCGATATGCATGGCGGATCCGGGCGGGTCGACGGTGGTGTCGGCATAACCCTCGACGAACCAGGCATTCTTCTCGAGGTAAGCGCGAACCCGGAACTCGAAGTGAACGGATGCGACAGTGTGACCCGGGAACGTATCATGGATACTGCACGAACGGTCCTGGGAGGATTGCGGATCGGCGGGAGCGTATCTGTTACCGTGCGGGAAAACGTTCCCTCCCACATCGGACTGGGGAGCGGATCCCAGGTTATGCTCGCAACCGCAAGGGGGATTGCCGAGGTCTATGGAAGGCAGGTTGCGGTAAAAGACCTCGCATTCCTTACCGGTCGCGGCGGGACATCCGGTATTGGCACTGCCGCGTTTGAACACGGGGGTTTTATCATGGACGGCGGTCATGCGTTCGGGAAGGATCGTGAGAAGTACGGGTTCAGGCCTTCCTCAGCATCCGTAGGCGTACACCCTCCGCCAATCATTGCACGTCATGAGTTTCCTTCAGACTGGCGCGTCCTGCTTGCGATTCCCCGCATACCCGCCGGTGCTAGTGGCAGTAAAGAGAAAGATATCTTCAGGAACCACTGCCCGGTCCCGGTTGACGAAGTGCGGGAGCTCTGCCACGAGATCCTGATGCGATTGCTTCCAGGCATTGTCGAGGAGGATCTCGACCTGTTTGGTTCATCGGTCAATGCGATCCAGGGTCTCGGGTTCAAGAAAGTTGAGCTTAGCCTGCAGCCGGGCGAGATCCAGGCACTTCTTGAAACGGTGCGTTCGGCGGGTGCAGCAGGGGCCGGCATGAGCTCGTTTGGTCCTACTATCTACGCAATCGGGGACACTGATATGCAGGAAATACAACGGGCAGCCCAGGCATTCATGGATGAGCACGGGGGCGGATCGACCCTGATCACCCGTGCAAGGAACAGCGGGGCACTGGTGAGAACAGCATAATTTTTTTTCGACGACCTTTGCAATCCTCCCGATAATGGCACAGTAATTACTTACAATTCTTTTTGCATCCAGACCACATCGAACGGCTCGCCGAATTTCACGCCGGCGTTATGCAGCCTTCCTGCCTCAGTAAACCCATGACGCGTATGAAAACGGATACTCGCGGCATTTTTTGAAGCCATGTTAGCGACAAGCGAAGTCATTCCCATCTTTTCCGCCTCAGCTGTGAGCCGTTCAAACAGTCTGTTCCCGAGACCCTTCCCCGTGAACTCCGGCAGGATGAAGTAGGTGAGCATTCCCGTCGCCATAAAGGCAGGAACGGGCAGGACCGGTTTGATGAAACCGAAACCCACGACACCGGTCCTATGCTCTATGACAAAAAACGCGAGTGTCCCCTCACGTAAGAACCCGAAGAACCGCTCGTTGACAGGTATTTCGGGGTATGCTGCATAGCTGGTAGTTGCATAGTAATTGAAGATGGCAATGACAGCGTCGCGATCGCTGTTGAGAGCTTCGCGAACTATAACATCTCCTTCCATGGTCTGGTTCCCGTCCAGTAGTGATTGAGCAGGGCTTTTCTAAAGGGTTTCGGAGGGCGTGTGACTCAGGGAAAAGAGTGTTAAAAAGTTATTTCCCGATCTTTACCAGCATCTCTTCGAGCGACGGGTAGCGGGACTCGATCTTCTCCACCCGACCGCCGGATTCCGTGATAATACCGGTGCACTCGTTGAGTTCCTTCATGTCCTGCGCCTCCCAGATGAAGAACCCCTCTTCCTGCCGGTAGGGCTTTGCATGCCCCGACAGCCTGCCCGGATCCTCGATCGCAAAGAAGATCGTGTAGGTCAGCGAACCGAACTGGTCACGAAGCTGGTGCATATTCCCAAAAGCGACCATTTTGCCGCGTTTTAAGATCATTACCTTATCGCAGATAGCTTCTACCTGGTACAGGTTATGCGCCGAGAGCACGATCGTTTTACCTTCTTTTTTGAGCGTTCGCAGGTAATCGGCGATGAAACGCGAGGTCATCGGGTCGAGCCCGCTGGTCGCCTCGTCATACACCAGGAACTTTGGGTTGTGGATGAGTGACCTGGCGATCGCTGCTTTCCGCTTCATGCCCTTGCTGAATTCCCCGATTTTCTTCCCGTCCGGTTCAAGCGACAGCGCTGCGAAGAGCTGGGTTGAGCGGATCCTGATCTCCTGCGCTGAGAGCCCGTAGATCTCCCCGAAAAATGCAATGTAGTTCTCGGCCGTCATCGTTTCATACAACCGGGACTCTTCGGGCAGGTAACCGAGATTTTCTTTAAGCGCGAGCGGATTTTTCACCACATCGATGTCGTTGATATACAATGCTCCGGATGTCGGGGTTATCAGGCCGGAAATGATCTTGAGGAGCGTCGTCTTCCCTGCCCCGTTGTGCCCGATTATCCCGAAGATTTCGCCGTCTTCAAATTCAAAACTTACATCGGCCAGAGCAGCAAAACCGTCAAAATTTTTCGTCAGGTTGCGGGCAGTGATCATGGAAATACCTTATCAATCAGGTTTGCCCGGAGTGCACCATATACCTTGGGATGCGGACATCACCTTCCAATAATGCAGGCCTGGAAACAATGAGCAGGGAATACCGGATAGCGCGACCCTCCGGAAAGCACGGATGAGCTCTCTTGCACGGGGATACCCATGACTCCGGGATCAAACGCTGTCAATACCGATGATTATTTGACCGATACCCGGTACAATTCTATACCCAACCTTTTCAAAGGTTCAGTGAATAACCATACCCGCTGTGTGTCCGTTCTGGGAAAGGACCGTCCATGAGCTCGCTTACCGACATTGCCACCATAGCCCGCTGGGAAGTGAAGAAGTCATTCTCAACGATGAGCAGGGATGTACTGCCACTGGCAATTATCCTTTTTGTACTCCTTGTCCTCGTCACCGGTTTCACCGCCCAGACCGGCCTTCATCTGCAGGATGGGATGTACCGGGTGGGAGTCGATGACCCCCAGGTCGCCCAGCTGATCGCTGGCGACGCCCGGTTTTCCGTATACCAGCTCGAGGCTTCCACGCTGAATGCGAACAGGAACTCGTTTGACGTGATCGTTATCCGGGGGCAGGCATCCTCACTCGGGACCGACAAAGCCAATGCAGCGCTCAAAACCCTTTCCCGGGATTACGGGAAGTATGTCAACAGCGTTTACAATAGCGAGACCGATCTCTTTGCGGCATATCCTCTCTGGATCGATTCTGAAAGTGTGAAAAGTGAACTCAGCTTCCTTGCCACGCAGAGCGGCCAGTATATCAGTGCCGCACCCAGCAGGGCAGCCCCCGTACCGGAAGGCCCCGTGCAGAATATCCCCATTCCTTCACCAACCCTCTCTATATCGGAGAATGAGCTCCGGGCGCAGCTGGTCCAGTCAAATGCGCAGAACTCACAAATCTCGCGGTATACTGAGGTTCTCTCCTCCAGTGGTGCAATGGGCAATTTTAAAACCCCGTCACAACTTTCACCCCCGCTCCCGTTTGACTCCATCATCCTCGTCTTTATCTTCATATTCCCGCTGTACTTCACGTCCCAGTTTTTCATGATGAGTATCATGAATGAACGGATCGAACGCAAAGGTGAGATCCTCCTGTCCACCCCGGTAAGGGCATCATCAATTATCATCGGAAAAGCCCTCCCATATTTCGTCGGCATGCTCGTCATCTGCGCCGGGCTCACCCTCTACCTCAGGGCGTCCCCCCTCATCATTCTCCCGCTCATCCCGATCATCTTCTTTTTCCTCGCAAACGCGCTTCTCATCGGGATGCTCTCCCGGAGCTTCAAGGAACTCTCGTTCATCTCCATCTTCTTCTCAACCGTTGCTACCTCATACCTCTTCTTCCCGACTATCTTTGCCAATGTCCACGTGATCAGCCTCATCTCCCCCCTCACGCTGATCGTGCTCTCCATCCAGGGCACTGCATGGACGGTCACCGATTATCTCTACTCGACTTCGCTCTTCTGGCTCACCGGTGCAGTCCTCTTCTATATTGCGGCAAAAAATTTCAAAGACGAGCGCCTCTTCTCCGAAAAACCGCTCGCAACCCGTGTGCGGGAGTTCCTTTCGGAGATCCTCCCCCAAAAATATCCCTTCATCTCTCTTTTCCTGTTAAGCGGGTTTTCAATTCCCTTCGTCTTCATGGTACAGATGATGTGCCTCGTACTCTTCTTCAACCTGCCCATGCCCTATTCTCTGGTATTCCTGCTCCTGTTTGCTGCGCTGATCGAAGAGTTCGCAAAAGGCATCGGGGTATACACGATATATTCCCGCGATGCTCTTTTCTTCACCCGGAATAATCTCGTTCTTGCCAGCGGAGCAACGGCTCTCGGGTTCCTTGTCGCAGAAAAGCTTCTCCTCTTTGTTACTATCGCCCAGATCTCTGACTCGGTCTTTGGCAGCATCCTCTTCCTGTCCCTGGGCTCCCTCTGGCTGCCGCTGCTGCTCCACTTCGTTGGGGTACTCATTGTTGCCACGTGCCTGAAATTCGGGGGGAAAAAATGGTTTGCACCCGGCCTTACGACAGCGATGGTCGTCCACTGCCTGTATAATCTCTATTTCATACTGGGGTGGCTGGGATGAAAGGCAGACATCTCTCTATCATTGCAAAGAAGGAGTTTCGTGGGCTTTTTAACGAAAAGACGATACTCCTTGCAGTCCTTCTCCAGCTCTTTATCGCCCTGTTCTCTTCGTTCCTGATGGTAGGGCTGACGTCCATGTACGATCCGTCGTCACTCTCGAAATATTCCCATTACCGGTACAGTGTCGCATACGCGGGGAATGACTCGGAGTTGCTTGCGTCTCTCCAGGCTAGCCCGGATTTCCGTGTCTATCGGATGGATCTTTCAACAGCTGTAGCTGCCCTCGGTCAGCGCAAACTGGCTGCGGTTATTTATGTGCCAGATACTTTGCCTGAAGCCGTGGATCCGATCAAAATAACCCTTTATACCGTTCAGAATGATCTCCAGAGCGCCATCGTGGATGTCAAGCTCAAGGACATTTTCCTGAAATACGAGCAGACCCTCCGGCAGATCCGGGGAGGGCGGCTGGACGTGCAGCCGTTGCCGCTCCAGATCCCGGCCTCGACAGGAGGAGGAGACTTCTACGAGTTTGTGTACGGTCTGCTCATCCCGCTCCTTGTGTTCATGCCGGCGATCATCGCTTCAGCACTTGTAATAGACCTGATCACCGAAGAGTACCAGCACGAGACGCTTGAGACGCTCATCTCTACGCCGATTACCTTTCCGGAGATGATCTGGGGAAAAGTGCTTGCCTGCGAGGTACTTGTGCCCGTCCAGGCAGGAGCATGGCTGATTCTTCTTGCGATCAACGGTATTGTGATCCAGAATACCATACAAATCCTGCTCCAGGTTTCCGTTACGTCGCTCGTCCTTATCCTAATTGGGACGCTCGTAGCCCTCCATTATCGTGAAAGGACAGCGGCGCAGTTTATCTTCTCAACAGGACTTGTAGTAGTCATTCTTCTGGTACTCGCGGTGCCGTCAAATCCGCTCAACCTGTTGACGAGACTTTCGGTAGGGACTGCAGGTCTAGAGCAATGGCTTGTCCTTGGAGTCGTTCTGGCCATTGTAATCGGCCTATGTTATATAACGCAAAAGTATGCAGAAACAATCGCAAAAAACCATAAGACTAGCTGAATTTAAAAAATTGTTGATAGTATTCTAATAGTAGGGATTTGCGAGTGGCTCGTCATAGATCTTGTAGGTTTTTCCTGCGCTGGTGAGGAAGACTATAACCTGGTCGGTGCCACGGGTTCCGTCCATGATCAACTCATCACCACGGCGGGGTTTTCTCGTGCCGTCGTTTAAATACTGTTCATTGACCTCACCATCGGAACGAATAACCCGCATCATGACATTCTGGACAAAGATCTCCCCCGTTCCACCATTGTAGACCAGGTGGATAGTGGCATCGGGACGCTGCTTGTAAACGACGATATTAACATCCTGTTCGGCGGGCAGGGTTTCGACCGCCAGAGGGGTTGACACCACTGTTGCCGTTGATGTGGAAGTCGTCGGTGGTGGTGTAGGAATTGTTATTGTCTGCGAAGGTTTGATCTCCACTTGGGTCGGGCTGGTACAGCCGGCAGAGAGCGCACAGAGTATAAGACTGCCAATGGCTAACAAAATCAGGGTGCATTTCATGAATAGTCCTTTAATTTTTTTTATATTTCTGATTTGCGCTCTGGAATCGGGCTGATAGATATTTGTTCCAATGGATGGGATTTTTCCGGCAGTACGCGGTTCCGGGCAGGATAAATGCATGAAATGGCAGAATAGAACAGTTAAATTAAAAAGGACACCCGGATTAACTTTACATATCAGGAGTAAAAGGGAATGTTGTGTCCGAAATGTGGAAGAGAGACTGATGCTTTAGGAAAATTCTGTCAGTGGTGTGGGGAGGATATTGTAGCGGTCCCGGCAACGATCATCGCCACTCCTGAAGAGGAGGAGTGCCCTGATATAGGGGTATATGCCGGCCTTGGCAGGCGGCTGATTGCATTTGTTGTTGATTTCGTCCTCATCCTGTTGTTTGATCTGGTCGCTGCGTTTGTTCTTGGTCTGACACGGGGGGTCCAGAATCTCTACTTCTACGCTGTCCAGCATGCACCCATAAGTTCGCTGACACCCGAAGGGACCTCGACAGCCCTGTACGGATCAATCATCGCGTCCTACGGCGTACTTTTGATTGTCATTCCGTGGCTCTACTTTGCCGGGTTCGAATCGTCACGCAGCCAGGCAACTCCGGGTAAACTGTTGATGCGAATTGTAGTGACTGACCTAGAGGGAAACAAGCCCACCTTTGCACGCGTTACACTTCGCCATTTTGCAAAAATTATCTCCACATTAATAATCTTTCTTGGATTCCTCATGATCGGGCTTACCAGGAACCGCCAGGGGCTCCATGACAGGATCGCGGGTTGCCTTGTGCTCCTCCAGGAATAAAAAAACTCTTTTTTTAATAGATCCTGGCCTACCCAATTGGCTGATGATCCGCTGGTGAAAAAGTATTACCGGTACCTCATCTTCATCCCGAGAAGGAACAGGACAAGACCAAAGGTAATGACATTTGCAGCTATGATGGGAACCGAGTTGATCCAGATCCCATATGCCGTCCACAGGAGCATCCCTGCAGCAAAGAGCAGGAGCATCGCAAGCGAGAAGTCCTTGGTTTCCCTGAGTTTCCAGGTACGGAGTACCTGCGGAACAAATGAGATGGTGGTGAGTGTCCCCGCGAGGTAGCCTGTGAGAGCGATTGTGTCCATGAAATATCTCCTGAATAATTAATCATGTAATAATTTAAAACGGCAGGGGCAGGTTCCGGTCATGAGCTGCAGGATTTGTATTTTCATTTCTGTGACAGTGTTCACCTTTTGAGGTATTGCGCAGAGTTTTTTCAGGATCCCATGCCGCCAACTGCCGTTCGTGTCTCCTCTTCTAAGACATGAAAAACTCAAAATTTTGGATAGCAGGGTCGATTCCGATTCGTGCCCTTGGGTTGCATAATAGTACATGGCAGTTCTCCTTTTCATTCCTGTAAAGGAAAAACAGATCGGATGAGCGGGGCGAAAGTGCAGGGAAAATTCTCGGACTGAGCCTTTCCATAGTTGCTCTTCGTTATGCACTTTTATAAAAACCACATTCTCCTGTTTTTTGTTCTTGTGACGTTTTGACTCAGGTTCTCGTCCCGGTCGCCTTGAAGAACGTGTAACAGAAAACCCCATCCTTCCCGCATGTACGGTAGAGATCCCGGATTCCCCGATCCCATTCCTCCAGGCTGATCATGCCCTGTTCCCGTGCAGCATTCCTGACACCTTCAACCATAGCAGTAAATGTCAGATTTATGAATCCGTCAACAAGTGCAGGGCGGGAGGCATCGACGTACACCATGCGGGGGGAGACATGCACTTCGCCAAATCCGGCAGCGACAAGAAGCGGATAGAGCTGTCTTCCGATAAGGGCATTGCCTCCCATATTCCTCTGGAGGTGAACAAGACACTCAATAGCTTTCTGTGCGTACCGGCTTTCAGGATAGAAAAATGCCGAACCATGATCACCCTCTATCACGGTGATCGTCCCGCAGGTTTTCAGGAGCGGGCGGAGCTGCTCCAGCGCACGCTGTGGTTCGGGAAGATGTTCGAGCACGAAACAGACAAAGATATGATCAAATGTCCCGTGCCTGAAAGGGAGTTGAAAGATATCTCCCTGGCAGAAAGTAACATTGGCGATGCCTTCCTTTCGGGTCATACCCTCTGCCCGATGAAGTGAGTCCGCTGAAATATCTACCGATGTAATACATGCACCGGGACTGTTTTTTGCAAGAATTACCGTCTGGGCGCCGATCCCACAGCCTGCTTCAAGCACATGGGATCCCTCATGGTACCGCGTGTCGTCATGGAGAAGCCCGGTGAGGGTCTGCGCCTGGTCTGAAAGCCGTTCCGACTCGCGATTCGTATACCCGTGGATATATTTTTTCCGGCTCATATACATACTGCCCGGTTCTTTGCGATAGACGTTGGAAGATACAGGTATAAATACGGTACCCCCGGGTTCTCATTCATGGTGTTGGCAATAATAAGGTAACCGGAATCACCCAACGGCGGTAAACGGGCGGATAAAAGAAATAGCCCTTTTCACGAAGTGGATCTGAAAATAGATATCCAGACCGGATTTTTTCAACAACAGTAATATATGAATGGAATTTCAGCCGACGGATCTCGGGCAGTGCAAGAAATTTTTCAGTTTCGGACATATCTGTGTTTTTATATTTTTCAAACGTTTCAGTTCCGGAAATCCCACCAGTCAGGGAATACCGGGTTATGGAAAATGAAGTTTTATTTTCCTCAATGATGATCCATTGCAGCGGGTTGGGCAGGGGCACACATCTTCCCCGCGGCTGCTTCTGACGTATAACAAGAAACAGCACCGTTCGGGACGTCAGGAACAGGATGACTATTGCTGTAACAACCGTGAGAGCCATAGGTGTATTCACATGTCCAAACGCCCACGCGATAAGAAAGCTGGTGCTGGTAACGAAGAGGAGAATACTTGGCCCCGGGAGTATGCCGACCGTGACTTTCCTGTCTGACAATGGATACAGCACCGGGATACCGGGATACGCGAGTGCATCGATACAGATGTGGATAAGGGCTCCGGCAAGGATTACAAAAAAGGCCAGGGGCAGGGGAACGGCAAGTGCCCCGGCCGGAATTGCTCCTGCGAGAACTGCCAGCTGGACCCCGGCTGTTGCAAGTGCAGATATAACAACAGCACCGGGAATGCTGTGCGCGAACCCCCCGTGTGTAAATATGTAGAGTGCGGGAGACTTGTCAGAAATTATCCGGAAAAATATATCTGCGTCCGCGATGACTGCTCCGACGATGACAAAGGGGAGAAGAGAAGACGAGCTGCCAGCTGTAAGGAAAATAATCACTGTTATAATGGCATGGGAAAGTGCGTCCACACCTCAGGTATACCCGGTGGATCTACTAAAGGGTGCTGAACGATAGACCTGAAGTAAAAAATCTGCTTGGGAATAGGTACACCCGGAGGCATCGGTTGAGTACTGGAATTCTTCCACCAATTGTAAAACATCTTTGTGGATCTGTTCAACAATCTTGTGAGAATAATTGAGGTGATTCTTTGATGGAATGCAAGAGTAATGTATCGGGATTGATTCTGTTTTTATCACAGTATTTATAAATTATTTTTGAGATAATTTCATATAATGTAACCACAATGTGGTTATTATGCCTGAAATGGAATGCACCCCCGGAATAAATAGACCATTCGATGCAACAGGAACAATAAAAAGCGAACTCATGAAAAAATGTTTCGATCTCGCTCAACCTGAACACAAAATGTATAGCCTGACCGCTGATATCGTTTATAAAATACAAAATACGATAAAGGAATAATTCCTCCTTGTTACAAAGGTATTCCAAATCCTTGCTATCCTCAGTGTCAACAGGTCATTTAACTTAAGCCTTAAGTGGGGGACTACTTTATAGTCCTCCGTGATTGTAGTCATTTTCTGCTGATACCTGACCTGAGGCCAGAATCAGAAAAAGACGTTACCTACGCAAAAGAGTTGAGATCAGATGGTTCTTTTTAATAAGACGATGAAAATACCTGCGGATCACGCCTAAAAAGAACATCAGACTAATTAAATAGTAATCAGGCCAGGGCCGAGATTCGAACCCGGGTCGGAGGATCCACAGTCCTCTAGGATAACCAACTACCCCACCCTGGCAGATGTCCTTTTTACATTTGCACCGGACTCTGATTAATGTATCCTTGTACATCGATTACCTGATTGAGAACCGGCATGTGCAGGAGAGTGTCTGAACAGCAGATTTTGAGATTACAGGATACTTACCTTTTGTCAGTTCCTTCACAGGAAAGTCTGCAAAAAAACGATAATTTTCTTCTTTCAAAAAATGAAATATGTGCGATTTTTTATATATTACTTATTGACTATTGACTTCTGGAAAATCCCGGACCTTGGACAAATGACACTTCAGTATCATAGATTGTCAGGACAAACAGGGACAAATCCTGAAAGGATGATTTTTGAGAGAAACGCTGAGCTTCTTACGGAGTTCGGGCTCACCGGCAACCAGGCAAAAATATACTGTGCAACGGTAAAACTGGGACCTGCATCCGTCGAAATGATCTCAAATGAGTCCGGCGTGCGACGGGAAGATGTGTACCGGATCCTTCCAAGACTTATTGAGATGGGGATCGTCGAAAAACTGATCACCAACCCAACAAAAATTAAAGCCCAGCGTGTTGAAATGACGATCTTTAATCTCATTAAAAACCGGCGCGAGACCACCATGAAGGAGCTCGCGGCTCTTACTGAAAAATCTGAAAGGTTCTTTGAGGAATTCCGGCCGTTTAAAGAGACGATACACTCCGATCAGGACGAGGCATCTCAATTCTCTCTGGTGACGGGACACAAGGCAGTGGCAGCAAAAGAAATCGACATTATTGGAAATGCTCAGGAAGAGATTATCATAATGGCATCGCCCGGCACTCCATTCACCTTCCTGTTTGAAAATGCCGGAATTCTCCGTGCTGCCCTCAAGCGGCGGGTCTCAGTTCACGTGGTTACTGATGAGACAGCGAAATTTGCCTTCCGTGATGACACAAGCGGCAAGGATCTTGAAAAATTTACCTTCGATCTCCGGTTTGGGAGTTCACAGAACGACGATTTTATTATCGCTGATCAGAGGGAAGCTCTCGTGAATACGTCGGAAAAGAGTCCTGAAAAACGATCCTCGCTCTGGACCACAAACGAGTCCCTCATCTCCCTGTTTTATAACACCTATCTACGTGCCAGTTCGGAGTCATACCCGGCAAATCGGCGGATCACTTCTGCACCATCGGCTCATCTGCGCCGGATTCCTGGGCATTCTTAACGACAACCCTTATTCCCCGGTTCACGATTTCGTCCGGAAGGCGTTAGAGGAGAAATCTATTTCGCCTACCGGCCGGTTTTATGAAATTTACTCGTGCAAATGATATCCTGGCAAAGGACCGATTAAAATTTTGCTTTTTCTAAAAAAAATTAATTGAAGAAGTCTTACAAGTTTCACCCTTTTCCCGGCTCAAAGGAGGTTCTCTTTCTTATAATCCGTCGTGATCCCGTTCATGCCCTTACCGATAAGCCAGACGACAATATATGAGAGAACAAATACCGTTATCATGACAGCAATTATACCCAGAATTTCGATGCCCAGCTGCTGGACGGCCGCTGCACCGCCCCCGAACAGGATACCGTTGGGGAGGTTTGCATTTCCTGATGCAACTGCATAGGAATGCTGGGTGAAAAACGCGATCATGAGTACCCCAAAGAGTCCCCCGCTAAAGTGACCCGGGAAGAGACCTATAGGGTCGGTGAACCACTTCATCCGCATAAAAATTTTCTCGAGGTAGATGAACAACGGTCCGCAGATGATCCCGAGGATAACTGAGCTTCCCGGGCTGACGAACCCCGCAACCGGCGTGATCACGATGAGCCCCATCAGAACACCATTTGCCGCATAGATGAGATCCGGATTCTTCTTTGTCTCCATATACTTGAAGAACATCATGGAGAGGAACGATGTCGAGGCGGCGATGAATGTCGTTATAACGACGACATTTGCTGCGTGGTTCCAGGTGAGTGTGCTCCCGGGATTAAACCCGAACCACCCGAGCCACAGGAGCAGTATTGCAAGCGTGATCCAGCCGGGGCTGACATTGACAGGGACCTGGGGGCTCTCCTTTAATCCCTTCTGCTTTTCTTCCTGCCATATCTTGACAATGATCGCGAGCCCTGCCGCCGCTGCAGCGCCATGGACGACAAGCCCGCCGGCAAAATCCCGCATGCCAAGGTTGTACAGCCATCCGGTGGGATTCCAGATCCAGGCTGCCGGCAGGTTCCAGATAATTGCAAAATATGCAACTGCAAAGACGGTAAATGCTGACAGTTTCATCTTTCGCAACGCAATAAGTCCGACCAGGGCAAGCGTGACTGAAGCAAAAGCGGTCTCAAAGAAAAAATATGTTGAGAGCGTAACTTCCGTGTTGAAATAATCCGGCCCCATTGACCACCAGACTCCCTGGAGCAGGCCGGGGAAATCGGTCGAAAAACCCCCGAGGAAAGGGGCTGAATATAACGGGTTCCCGATGATGCCGCCGATACAGGGAGCAAAAGCGGTATTGAATCCCACAAGTGCCATCATAAAAAAGGCTACGCAGACGATGATGATTGTTTTTAACAAGCCCTGCCGGTAATCCTTTCCGAGTTCCCCGATCTCGAGGAGGCCGACAGATATTGTCATGATGAAAACCAAGGCCCCGCAGAGGAGCACCCAGAGATTGTTAAAGAGGTTTACGGTTACGACAGTATCTACCATAGTGGTTCACTCCCTGTTTTTCCGGCGGCGACCCGTAACTCATGAGCGGTGCAGCCTGACCCGTGTTTTTTTCTTTCACTCCCGTTCATGGCCTTGCCCATCCGATGCCTGCCGGAATGTTCAGGGCAAGTGGCGCAGCGAGAAGGAAGAACCATGCAGTGAAGACGAACGGACCGGTGAGCGCCGGGATGCCCCAGCGGCCGAAGAAGTTCTGCATCGCCGGCATCGTAAAGAGCGAACAGACAATAGTTGCAAAAACTGCATAGAGGAATACCTGCCAGGTAAAAGGCAGAAAACTGGTAAGGGCAATCATCACGAGGACCTGGTTGTACCCGTGGATCCCGGCCCTGATCTCACCAAGCGGGAATTTTGCGAGGATAGCGCAGCTTACACCGATTGCCGAACCAACGAGCGCCATCAGCCCGGCAAGGAACAGGGGCGAACCGGGATCCCATCCCGTCGTGAACGCATTGGTGAAGATGCGGCCCCCGACAAGTTCGAACGAGAGAGTCAGCCCTACGACCCAGAAAACGCCAGTTACCCAGTTCTCAACAAAGGTGACCTGGGAGACACCCTTGAGGACGGCGATTCCGAACTCCTTCGCGGTCCACGTAAACCCGGGGATCTGCTGCTGGACCGGGTTTTCACTCCCCGGGATCAGCTCTCCCGCACCGCTCGCAGTATCATGAACTTCGAGGAGTTGTGCGGGCCGGTCGGGGGTCGCCGGGCGGGGCCATATATCGATCCCGTACCGTTTCGTCGCCCACATTATCACCCATGCCGTGAAGATGAATGAAGCGGTGAACCCTGGGATCGCATAACCCTTGCCCACTCCGGCAAACCAGTCACCCATCACGTGTGCAAAGACCATCCACGCTACCGCGGTGACTGCAGCCCCGAAGATGGAAAGGAAAAAGGTGGCCTTGTTTGACTTGGTAAACGGCCCGGACCAGAATGCCATGCCGGTCAGGATGGAATTGAACCCAAACAGGCCAAACGTCACCAACTCATAAGAAGCACCGAGGAGCAACGCAACGCCGGCACCGATGAGGCCGGAAATAACCATGATAAGCGCCGCCCTCCGTGATGCAATGAGGGTCCCGATAAGGATGAGTGTTCCGGCAAGCGGGGCACTAATCAGCGGGACTTCAGAAATTCCGTTCAGTATAATATAGATTACATCGAGCACAGGATTCCCTGTGACAAAACTTGGAGCAGCCATAAATATACCTCAAAAACTACACATCGCGTAGTTTTGCTTAAACCTTGTGTGGGTGGTATGTCCCACCAACAGAATTCAAATATTCAAACGCCGGTATAGTGCAGGTATGCGTACGCAGGATATTCAGCCGGCCAAGAGACCCGTCAAGGCCGGGCTCGCCGCCCTGGAGAATAACGTCGCTGCGGCTATGGCAATGGCTGATGTAGTGAGGACGACCCTCGGGCCCGGGGGGCTCGATAAACTCCTCGTGGACCAGCTCGGGAACCGGGTGATCACCAATGACGGGTACACCGTCCTCGTCTCGTTGAGAACGACCCACCCCATCAGCAGGCTTCTCGTCGAGATCGCAGAAAGGCAGGAGGTGACAGTCGGGGATGGCACGACTTCTGCCATCATCATGGCGGCCGAGATGCTGCGGGAAGGGTACCGGATCGCTTCCGAAGACGGGATCCACCCTTCCCGGATTCTCCCCGGTCTTGATGAAGGCATGGCTCTCCTGACGGATTACCTTCAGAAGGTTTCGGTTCCGATCATGTCGATAAACGACCCGCGCCTGCAGAATGTCCTGAAAACCGCCACTGCTTCCAAACTGGACGGCGACCAGCTGAGCGCGCTCATTATGCGGTCGATCGTTCATCTCGGGGAGAAGAACCAGACCGACCTGCGTCATGGCCTCGTCTTGGTACGGCGCCTTGGTGATGATGAGTTTCTGGACGGCATCGCGATCGGGCACCTTCCGGTCGAGATGATCTCCGCAGAAGAGATCGGGACTCCGCGGGCCTGCCTTATCCGTGACTCCCTGAAGTTCCCCCTGCCGGGCAGTCCTTCGAGTGAGAACGAAGGGCGCGAAGATCGGGAGAGAATGGTAATTCTTGCAAAACTAGCAAGTGAGCACGTGAATATCATCATCACCAATGCACCGGAGATCGATACCGGGCTGAAGATGACATTCGTCTCACGAAAGATTCTCCTCATTCGTGTTACTACCGAAGAGCTGGGTCTCCTCTCGTTATCCCTTTCCATCCCCATGGTCTACGCGGTCCAGCTGCTGGGTAAAACTGCATTGCCATCATTCAGCTCCCGGGAGCTCTCTTATGACGAGGAGAAGGGGCTGACCATCCTTAAGGGACCGGACAGCGGTGCAGTTGCAACCCTCATCATAGGAGGTGCTACCGCCGAAACTTCGAAAGAGCGGACGCGTACCTGTGTGGATGGAATTTCGGCAGTGCACTTCGCGATGAAGGGAGGGGTCGTAGCCGGCGGAGGTATCGCAGAGCTGAACGCCGCCCGTTACCTTCAGAAAAAGATGCAGGATGAGAGTAAGGATTATGCCGGGCTTTCAATCCTGATACGAGGCCTCGAGATCGTCTCGCGGCAGATCCTTGAGAATGCAGGGTATGATGGCAGCGAGATGCTTACAAAACTTCGCGAGAGGGCAGATGGAGAAGGGATCAACGTCATGAACGGAGAGTACATCCCGATGATTGGGCACGGGATCGTGGATCCCTGCCTGACCAAACTCCATGCGATCCAGGTCGCAACACACATCACCAAGACGATCCTGAAGATTGACAGAAACCTGGTTAAGGACGACGGCACTGCGTCCGCTAATACATCCTGAGGGCCGGGACACCAGTACCGGTCTCGTGTTCCCGGAACACCGACCATATTTTTAATTGCAGTGCTTTGAGTTCTTCAAGGTTGTCCGAAAGCGCCTTGATCACGACGCCGCTCCCATACGGCATTCTGCTGATCCCCCCATATACATTCCCAAAATCGATCCTGGACCGTATGTCAGGGAAGTCCTCCGAGTACCAGTATGCGCTGAGGAGAAACGACCACTCCCCGAAGAGGGTCCCGCTTGCCTGCTTGTCTTCCTTGTCAAACAGGAGGTTATCGATAAGAACCGGCTTCCCATCCTTCTCGATCATCATCTTTGACGAGAAGACCGAGAACTCCCAGAACTCGTCACTGGCGATCCTTCCCGGACAGAAGATCTCGGTGTAGAAGAGCTTCGCACTTCCGCTGATATGAAAGGCAATATCCTGGTGCCACCGGGAATCGGCAAAGGCAATGATCTCCCGTGGAAGGTACTCGAGCCTGCTCCCCGGTGCAAGCTCCACATCAGCACGCCGGCTGGCATAGTTGAGGTCCATCTTGTAGACCTTTGTTGCCATGCTGTCGGTAATGAACGCCTCCGCGCCCTCGTCAAGCTGGAACCGGTACTCATACCGGTCCCCTTGAACAATGCCGCCTGTCGGGTTAACAAAGATCACGTACGGCATACCGGGGCGGTTCGGATCGTAGTAGAGCGGGCGGACGACCCGGGCCGGCATCTGGTTGAAGATATCGCTGAGGTAGGTTTTCTCTCCGGTCTTTGTAAAGCCCAGGTGAGCGATGCCGGTCTTTCCGGGAGAGCCGATGGCAAGTCGTGGCTCCTCGGTCTCGTACCGGGAGAAAACAGACGGAAGTCCGCGATAGAGTTCCAGAAGATCGCCGGGCATATCTCTGTATCACCTGAAGAGTGCCTTCTCGCGGATGATCTTTATGATCTCATCAAGGCCGCTCTCCTCTTTGAGAGAGACAAACACCGTTGGCTTGTCCCCTCTCATCTTCTGTGCATCCTCGCGCATGAGATCGAGGTTTGCGGTCTTCACCGGAGATTCTGGGATAGTCGTCTCAACATACGGTGCAAGATCGATCTTGTTGACAATCAGGAGATCCGCTTTCCGTATCCCCAGCCCGCCTTTCCGGATCGTCTTGTCCCCGCTCGCGACATCGATCATGTAAATAAAGAAGTCTGCGAGGCGGGGGCTGAAGGTAAGCGTCACATTGTCGCCCCCGGACTCGATGAAGATGAGATCGAGTTCCGGGTGCGCCTTCTCGAGCTGGGTGACAGCATCAATGTTCATCGACGGGTCGTCCCGGACTGCGGTATGGGGGCATAATCCCGTCTCGATCCCCACGATCAGGTCCGGGTTGATATCCTTACCAAGGGTGAGGGCCATCCTGCGGGCGTCCTCTTTGGAATAGACATCGTTGGAGATCACTCCCGGCTTAAAGCCCGCCGCAATAAAGCGGGGAACAAGTTTCTCGATCAGTTCGGTCTTTCCGCAGCCGATGGGGCCGCCGATTCCGATTCGCACTGTCCTTGGCATATATTCCTCACCAGTGTCAGCTGATAAACATCCTGTGGTTGTTGGTCTCGTGTCTCATCGCAGCGATATCAAGAAGCGGGAACGACTGAGCGGAATCAGGAAGTATCCCGGCCGCGAGGTTCAGCCCCCTGATCCCGTCCCTCATCACGTCTTGGGCCTGCAGATAATCGATCTCGGCCATGCGTACAAGGGATGCGACGACCTCTGTCATGTTCACGTAAATAAGGGAGATCCCACCCTGTTCACCAAGGCCCATTGCTTGGGAAGCAAGCGCGAGCATGACAGGGTACATCCCACGGGCCTTCCTTTCCCCGATGAGTGATTTGAACGTGTCGCCGGTGGAATTTTTCTCGAACTCCATCACGACCGCGAGGTTCCTCCCCATCTTCTCCATCGCAGTCCTGCTCTCTTCTGCGATCTTTGCTGCGTAGCAGAGCTCGTCGAGCGCAATAAGGCGGTCGAGATCATTGTCCCGGGCGGCAGCAAAGGCATGGCAGAAGATCTGGTAGTCGAATGGTTTCCAGACTTTCTTGATATATGCGGCCAGCAAATCACCGGTCCGCTCCTTCCGGAACAGATTGTCTGCCACAAACTGTTCCATGCCCTGTGAGACGGTAAAGGAACCGAGGGGAAAGAACGTATCGGAGATCCTGATGAGGTTGAGCACCTCTTCCGGCATCACGACAGTACTCCAATCCTAATCTTCGCCGGCAAAATACCCGGAGATTCCCGGGGAGATGACCCGGTTAATGACTTTTGTATCCACATCAACGCCGGCTTTCCCGATGATCTTCTCGATCTTCTCGGCCCTGATGACTGCGGGCACGTATGCGTATTCCCCTTCCACCAGGACCTCGAGGTGGTGATTGCCGAGGGTGTACCCGAGCCGGAGAGCGTCTTCAATCCTGCCCTCACCCGTTTTTTTCACGGTGACCATGAGGACCGGCTCCGGCTCGATCCTCGTCCGGTAGAAGGTCCCCTGTACCGAAGGGCCGAACGTATCCCCGTTATGGATCACCTGCCCGCGGGGCAGGTCCACAACGAGGTCCTCTCCATCAGGTGCCTTTGCCCTGAGCCTCCCCCGCATTGCCTCTGTTCTCTTAATCCCGATCTCGACAATTCGTCCTCCGGACGGGTTCACTGTTGCTTCGAAAACTGACATTTTGCGTCACCCGAGATTTTCAGAACTCTCCGTTATCCGTCTGGTTTCGACTGCCTGCCGTAGCTGGTCTGCCCTCCGGGCGGTATCGATGGCACCGTAGTGCCGGAAGGCTGACGGATCGACTGTTGCGTGCATCATCCTGCCATCATCCTGAAGGATCCGTGCACCCTGCTCGAGGCTCTCTGCCACAACAGCGATCTGCAACCGGTGATCGGGAAAATCGAGGTTGAGGTGGGTTGAGCTGTCCACCCACCCCGAGAGATCGAAGATCCTCATCGCAGTGATAACCCCATGCCGGGTCTTCGCCGGATCGAGGAGTCTCCCTTCGCACACGTTGTCTGCTGCCGTAATGTGCCGTATCATCCCGTTCACCGTCTTTAGAACAGGTAGTACAGCTGCGTCAGGGGCAGGGTCTTTGCCGGCTGGGAGGTGACTTCCTTCCCGCCGAGTGTCACCTTGTGCGTCTCGGGGTCAATCGAGATCTCCCCGGTCCGGTTATTTCTGACCATATGCTGCTTGCCAAGATCGCGGGTCTTGCTTACCGGCAGTACCTGCCGCTCGAGGCCGTACTGTTCCTTAATTCCCATCTCCCATGCAATCTTCGAGGTAAATACCGCAGAGATCCGGGACTGGGCAAGGCCGAACCCGCCGAACATCGGCCTCCAGTAGTACGGCTCGGGAGTCGGGATGGACGCATTCGGATCGCCCATCATCGACCATGCGATAAAACCGCCTTTGAAGACCATCTTAGGTTTTGCACCAAAGAACTTTGGCTCCCATAAAACGATGTCAGCCATCTTGCCCGGCTCAAGGCTGCCCAGGTAGTCCGAGACGCCGTTTGTGATGGCAGGATTGATCGTGAGCTTTGCGAGGTACCGGAGCACGCGGAAGTTGTCGTTCTCTTGTGCGTCTTCGGGTAGCTTGCCGAACTGCTCCTTGTTCTTGTGGGCGGTCTGCCAGCAGCGGGTCGAGACCTCGCCGACCCGGCCCATCGCCTGGCTGTCGGACGAGTACATCGAGAGGACACCGAGATCGTGCAGCACATCTTCGGCAGCGATGGTCTCTGCCCGAATCCTCGATTCTGCGAAGGCAACGTCCTCCGGTACCGCCGGGTTGAGGTGGTGCGTGGTCATCAGCATGTCGAAATGCTCGTCAAGAGTGTTGACCGTATACGGTCGTGTCGGGTTGGTCGAGGAGGGCAGCACATTTGGCTCCCCGGCGATCTTCATAATGTCTGGAGCATGCCCTCCTCCAGCACCCTCAGTGTGGTAGGTGTGGACCGTCCGGCCATTGATGACATCGATCGTGTCATCCACGTACCCGCCCTCGTTCAGCGAGTCGGTGTGGATTGCAACCTGGACGTCGTAATCGTCCGCGACCGAGAGAACTGTGTCGAGTGCTGCCGCAGTCGCACCCCAGTCCTCGTGCATCTTGAATCCTCCGGCCCCCGCTTCGAGTTCCTCGATAAGGGGTGCCGGCTTGCTGTCGTTCCCCTTACCGAGGAAGAGCCAGTTTAGGGGCAGGCCCTCGACCGATTCGATCATCTTCCGGATGTTCCATGGGCCCGGAACCATCGTGACCGCACACGTTCCCTCTGCCGGTCCGGTCCCTCCGCCGATAAAGGTCGTGATGCCGTTTGCAAGCGCCTCGTATGCCTGCTGGGGGCAGATCATGTGGATGTGGGAATCAAAGAAGCCAGGCGTCGCGATAAGTCCTTCCCCGGCAGTGACTTCTGTCGAGCAGCTGACGACCATATTCCTGTCGACATTGTCCATCAGGCCCGGGTTGCCTGCTTTCCCTATCCCTGCGATCATACCGTCCTTAATTCCGATGTCGGCCTTGATGATGCCGAGGATGGGATCTAGGATCAAAGCATTGGTGATGACATGGTCGAGTGCACCGGCCGCGTGGGTCGTACCCGGGCTCTGGCCCATTCCTTCCCGGACGGTCTTGCCGCCACCGAAGACCAGTTCATCGCCATAGGTTGCGCTGTCGGACTCCACTTCGATGACAAGGTTCGTGTCCGCGAGCTGTATCTTATCACCGGTCGTCGGCCCGTAAAGGTCGATATACTGCTGGCGTGGGATAATCATGTCTACGCCCCCTTGAAGAGCAGTTTCTTCGCCCGCTCGGTAGCGAGGATCTTATTGTACTTCGTCTTGGTGCTACCATCGGTCAGGTTGTTGAATCCGTGGATATATTGTTTGCCCCCGAACTCCACGAGTATCACCGTTTTCTCCTGCCCAGGCTCGAGCCGGATGGCCGTGCCTGAGGGCAGGTCGAGTTTCATTCCATACGCTTTCTCCCGGTCGAAGTCCAGCGCACGATTCGCCTCGAAGAAGTGGAAGTGCGATCCAACCTGGATGCCGCGGTCTCCCGTATTCCTGACTTTGATCGTTACGCGCTTCCTTGCGGGAAAGATCTCGATGTCTTTACCGCCGGGTGTTATTTTGCCAACGCTTGGGCTCATTTCTTCTTCCCTCCTGTCTTTGGCTGGATCGGGTTATGGATGCTTACGAGTTTCGTACCGTCAGGAAATGTTCCCTCTATCGCGATCAGGGGGATCATCTCGGGGACATTCGGCATGACATCATCTGTTGTAAGGACATGCCGCCCTGCCTCCATGACCTTGGCGACAGAGTCCCCTCTCCGTATCCTCTCCAGTGCAAAATCTGCAATATACGCTACCGCTTCCGGATGGTTGAGCTTGACACCATCTTTCAGCCTGCGTTCTGCAATCCGGGCCGCAGTAAATATCTGCAGCTTGTCGAGTTCACGTGGAACGAGCTTCATTTTTGTCAACTCCCCTTCCAGTACGGATCTCAGATCAGTGTATCCGTATCCACTGGTGGTGAATGCCCATTCATGCCGGAGACTATTGAATATTATGTTGGTGGGGGAACCCATCTACAAGTCAGCGCTGCAGCGACAGCTCATGCTGCATAAATGGAAGTGAGGTTCAATGACAGTCGGGCGACACCCACGGAAAACATGAGGTGATTATTAATAGAGTCAGATGTCCATTACATATCAGGTGGCTCTGATCACAATCCCTTAACAGTGCGGCATGGCACATCACGGAATGTGCACCGGGAATTGGGAATTTTTTATCCCACATCAGAGCGGGAACGAGGTGACAGGGTATGGCGGAGAACCCGAAGGTCAGGACGCCGATTGTCTGCGTGATGGGACATGTTGATCACGGGAAGACCTCTCTTCTGGATCGTATCCGCGGGTCATCTGTCGTCAGTTCGGAAGTGGGAGCGATCACCCAGCATATCGGCGCGACTATCGTCCCCATAGACGCGATTCGATCCATAAGCGGGACCATGGGAAAATCCATCAATATCCCCGGCCTGCTTTTTATTGACACCCCGGGACATCATGCATTCACCACCCTCCGGGCCCGGGGCGGGGCATTGGCCGACATGGCAATTCTTGTAGTCGATATCAACCAGGGATTCCAGCCCCAGACCATTGAAGCCCTCCAGATCCTGAGGAACTGCCGCACTCCCTTTGTCGTTGCCGCAACCAAGATCGACCGGATCCACGGCTGGCGGGTTTTCGAAAATGAATCTATTCTTACATCCTTTGCAAAGCAGAACGACCGGGTGAAAGGGGATCTCGAGAACAAGACCTACGGGATCGTGGGAAAGCTCGCCGAACTTGACTTCTCAGCTGACAGGTTTGATCGGATATCTGATTTCAAGCGCAATCTGGCGATTGTCCCGGTCAGCGCTCATACCGGTGAAGGTATTTCAGATCTGCTCCTCGTAATGATCGGGCTTGCCCAGCGGTATATGGGTGAGGAACTCACCCTTCTGGTCGAAGGCCCGGGCGCCGGAACTGTCCTCGAAGTGAAGGAAGAACGGGGCCTTGGGACGACGCTTGACGTGATCCTCTACGACGGGACGCTGGCCATCGGGGACGAAATAGCGGTCGCCACACAGGGTGATGTCGTTGTGACAAAAGTGCGGTCGCTATTAAAACCCCGCCCGATGAAAGAGATTCTTGTGGAGGACCGGTTTGAGCGGGTAAAGACCGTGGCAGCAGCGGCGGGGATTAAGGTCACGGCTCCGAACCTCGAGAACGTGATAGCCGGGTCGCCATTTTTTGTGATCCGGGGCAACCGGGAAGAAGTGGAGGCCAGGATAAAAAAAGAGATGACGGAGATTCACGTCAAGCTTGCCGATGAAGGGATTGTGATTAAAGCAGATACCATCGGGGCTCTGGAGGCCCTCTGCAAGGAACTTGAAGGAAAGGGAATTGGCGTGATGCGGGCAGAGGTCGGCCCCGTCAGCCGTCACGACCTCATCGACACGGAAACTATCAAAAACCCGGTGTTTCGTGTACTTCTCTCTTTTAATACCCAGATTCTCCCTGATGCCGCAGAGATGATCAAAAACCCGCTCTACACGCAGGTCAAAGTCTTTGAAGGCAGGGTAATCTACCAGCTAATCGACCAGTATCTCGCGTGGCGGGATGAGCAGAAACGTCTCCAGGAAAAACAGCGATTTGAGCACATAATGATGCCTGCAAAGATCCGGCTCCTTCCGGATTGCGTATTCCGGCAGAGCAACCCGGCTGTTGTAGGAGTGCGGGTGCTTGGCGGAAAACTCCGCAGCGATGTGAACCTGGTTAAAACTGATGGAAAGAAAGTGGGGCACCTCAAATCCATGCAGCTTCGCCAGGAAGCTATTCGCGAGGCGGATGCCGGACTCGAAGTCGCTATCTCGATTGAGGGTGTAACCGTTGGGCGGCAGCTGAATGTGGGGGATGATCTCTTCGTAGACATTCCTGAGCGGCATGTGAAGATCCTCGAACGTGAGATGCTAAAAACGCTGAACGTGAGCACGCAGGAAATTCTCAATGAGTTCACGACGATGAGGCGGAAAGAGGATCCTTTCTGGGGGAAATGAAACATATGAACCCACGACAGACGCGAGGGTTTAATAATGTACCGGTATAATAAAATGGGTACTTCTCATGTGTAGGCATAATTGCCGGCAGTCAAGAGACGTGAAAAATCCAATACCGGGTTTTTTGAAGAAAACCAATAAGGAGCATACAAAATGGCGGAGTTAAAGATAGTTGTATCAGACCCAAAGACCGGTCGTGCCTTTAATGTAGATGCGAGTGGCGGAGCAGCAGGAGCAATCGTGGGTAAACGTATCGGAGAGGAGATTGATGCGGGCGCACTGGGGCTTGCAGGTTATAAAATCCTGATTACCGGAGCATCCGACAGGACCGGAATACCCGCAAAAAAGAGCTTGCCGGGCGCAGGACGCAAGAAACTGCTTATGGCAAAAGGCGTGGGATTCCACCCGACGATGGAAGGCGAACGCCGGAGAAAGACTATCCGGTCAAACGAGATCACAGCTGACTTCGTGCAGATAAACGCCCGGGTAACCACATACGGAGAAAAAACCCTTGACGAGCTCTTCCCCAAGGTTGCCGGAGAGAAAACCGAAAAACCGGTAAAAGCCGGCAGAAGATAATATTACCATCCTTTTTTAAGTTTCAATCAGCAGTTAAAAAAAATATAAAATTATACCCGGTAAGTAACACTTACCGTGCCAAATGCGGTGGAATTAACCGCAGAAGTCAGTAATTTGCCATCTTTCCAAACCTCAACCGTTAGAGCATGCGAAGACCTGTCCTCCTTGGAAAAAGTCGCAGTGACGTTTCCTGTCGTACTGTCAATGGTATATAACCGGTCACCTGAGTTTCTCACTTTTTGCATCACGCCATTGATGCCATATGTCCCGTTGAACCCCCCGATATAGCTGACTTTGACAAATATTCCGGTGACGGGTATAGTGACCGGTGTAGGCTGCTTTATTGTAGGGAAGGTAGTGCCGGTTCCCGAAACCTGTGCCTGGGTACCAGAGGGCGTAGTAGTAGTCTGTGGCGTCGATTGCTGACTTACACATCCACTCGTTACAACAATTCCTGCCAGGAACAAAACTGCAAAGAGCAAAATCCACTTCTTGTCCATAGAATCGTGTCTGCCTCTTGTCATTAAACACACCTCACCAAATCTGTTTGATGATATATAACAACAAATAACCGAAATACTTTGTCGTTACAAACCGGTTTGGTTATATCCCCGTTATGATATGGATCTCGTTGTTGCAATCAACTTTTTTTCACGCTCCCTGCAAGCGCATCTCTCTGGTCTTTAAAAGGAACATTGTATTTTTTTGCAAGCAGAACCAGTGCTGCTGGAGGCAGGAGATTCCCATCAAACTGCTCTTTGATAATCCGGTTCATTTCAGAAACGACTGCGGTTTCCTGCATTCCCTGAGCTTTTGCAATCCTGCCAATCAGTTCCTGCGAGGGATCATTGCGCTCAAAGATTGAAGAGGTTGGCTTGAAACCGATAGGAATAATAATCTCATTTATATCAAACCGGGGAGAGAAAACCCCGTTCTGCTGACCGAGTAGCCCGTCTTCTTCCGCCCGGCTCAGAAGCAGGTTCGCCTGCTCGGTACTCATCCATTTCCGGTCAAGTGCGTAATAATACACCAGCTCGTTCTTTCGCATCCCTGTTTTCCGGGTGTGTTTGAAGGGGGCTGCGATCGTGATTTTAACAGTCACTTCGAGGCACCCAGGAGGATGTTTTTCATGTCCAGCGCATCCAGACCCTCGCCCCGCCCCTCTTTTGCAATATCGATATCGGTTCTTGAGACCTTGTCAGTAAGGCGGAGAAAAAAGACCTCGTTAGCGATCGGTACCTTGCCTCCACCACGAAGGGCAAGCAGGAGTATGGATACCTGCATATCAGCGGCTTCCGTGATAGCCCCAGGGCGGAGCGCATCCGGCGTGATGTCACCGAATGTCGCCCGGTCAACCGCAATCTTCACCTTCGTCTTTACCTTGACCAGCTCTTTTTCGGTTCTTTTTGTTGACTCGGCATTATCAAGTCCGGCAATGTATTTCAGAGTCTCATTAAATGGCATTCCCATTGCAAATGAGAGATCCACCCGCTGGGGGAAACGATAATAGATCCTTCGCATAGCTACACTATGGGGAGGTCTAAAGAAAAAAGATTGCTGAAAACTGATTTAACCATGTTGCAGGAAGTATGAGGGGATTAAAAAACGGTGCAATCCCATGAAGAGAGAATGCACGTAACCCGTAAGATAGATCGAGAAAAATTAAATCTGTATTTTAATTATTTTTCCGGAGTTTATTCGAGTAACACTGCGTTGATGACGCCGTCCTGCCCCGGGCGGCTCATGATACGGGCATTTCCAATCTCGGTCTTGATAATTGCGCCTTTGGTCAGAAGATTCCGCCGCACATAGTTCGGGTTTGCCCCATTTTCAATAACACTCGCAATTTTGACCTTTTTACACTCCCCGTTCGTGGGGTTTGTCACATTTGCAAAACCTGCACGGAGCGCACGGACTTTCTGGTTTGCGCCGGTCGTCCGGATAATTTTTCTCCGGTCTTCACCCATATGGGTGTCTGCGGGTGCGAGCCCGATCTCCGTTCTCCTCTTCATTTGTGCCGGGCGGCGCCTGCCACCGGTCACCTTTCGTACTGATTCTCCCTGCCACTGCATAGTGTCACTCTCTGGTAAATTTCCGCGGGAGCCTGTCCCGAAGATGGTGCTCTATATATTCCCTTCAGAATTATTTATAGTATTTCCCGATTGTTTCCCTTTCACGTGTCGGACCACCAGAACCGGCAGGAGAATTACCCGGGGAAAACCAGAACTGCTACGAAAAGAAAAACAAGAGGTCTTTTATTGAGAAAATATGTCGTTTGCGTAAGATCGTTCACGCAAGTACTGTATCAAGGAGCGTCGCAATACCGTCACCAGTCTTCAGATTTGTTCTGAACACGGGCATTTTGGGATTATAACGGTGGATATCCGACTCCATCCGGTCGAGGTTTGCTCCAACAAGCGGGGCGAGATCAATTTTGTTGATTACCCCGATAGTGCAGTCACGGAACATCATCGGATGCTTGTTTACCACATCATCGCCCTCTGTTGAGCTCACGATAACAATTCTTTTTTCTGCCCCAAGGCGGAAATCGGTAGGACAGACCATATTACCCACGTTCTCGATAAAAAGAATATCAATATCGTCAAGCGGCAGGTGATCAATCGCATGTTCCACGAGATGAGCATCAAGATGGCATTCCTTGCCGGTATTTGCATTGAAAGCCGGGATACCCAGTGCGACAAGTCGCTTGAAATCATCGTCACCATACACATCGCCGGCAATAGCACCTGCACGAAGTCCCTTTTTAATGAGCAGGGGAACAAGACGCTCGATGAGTGCAGTTTTTCCTGAACCGATAGCTCCAAGCAGGTCAAATGCCCGGACCCCATGAGCTTTCAGGTTTTTTGCGTTATTGTCGGCCAGAGTGTTGTTGACGTCGTAAATATCCTTCTCAAGCCTGACGTCTATATGATGCATACTACAAGGTGGGAGCGTACACTGTTTATACCTTGACCCACAAATCTCAGGTAATGGTTCAAGGTGAGTGCATACTGTATCCCTGCTACTTCAATGCAGCATATTCACGTCGTCAGGGGCGGAGAGTGTCACTGAGCCGCGGGGTGAAGGCTCCGGTGATCAACGATCTCGAACGCGCACTAAAGCGTATCGGTGTTACGTTCCGGATCGAGGAACGCCATCACCCTGCACACTGGATGCGGCGTGAGGGTCGTGTTGTTGCCATGTGGCAGGAGGGTAAAGAGGCGCTCATAAAGAAAGTCGCTCAAAGACTTGAGGTGAAACGGTGAGCGGTTTGTATGACCTGCATACCCATTCCATCCTGTCTGACGGTGAGATGCTTCCCATCGAACTGGTCCGCAGAATGGCAGTGCTCGGATACACAACAGTCGCGATTACTGACCATGTCGACCCATCCAATACCATATCCGTTATTGGATCACTTATTCAGGTCCGGGAATCTGCAAAACTTTTTGGCATCAGATTGCTCTGCGGAGTTGAGATTACACATGTTCCCCCATCGCAGATAGCAGATCTGGCAAAAACGGCAAAAACTGCCGGGGCAGATATCGTCCTAGTCCATGGTGAGACACCTGTAGAACCGGTAGCAGGCGGCACGAACCATGCAGCCTGCGGATGCAGGTACGTGAATGTGCTTGCGCACCCGGGGCTTATCACCATTGAAGATGCACTACTCGCCGCGAAGAACGGTATTGCGCTCGAGATCACCTCGAGGGGCGGTCATAACCGGACAAATGGCCATGTGGTTCAGGTCGCCCGTGAAACGGCATGCCAGATCGTAGTGGATTCAGATGCGCATGCCCCTCAGGACCTATTGGATGAGCGCGCGAAATTTATCGTTGCAAAGGGGGCCGGACTGACCGATGCTGAGTGCAGACAGGTAATATCTTTAAATATCGACCAGTTTCTTATTTCCTGAAATTTCTATTTATACTTTCACGCAATTTTTAAATACTGAAAAGCCCCATATATATAAATTACTAAATTATTCCAGTGCCATTGTATCTTTGAGGTTGTTGTGTGAAGGTTGTTGGTCGAGCGATGAGCACCGTTGGCAGCCGGATGCTCATTATTCAATGCGATGCCGCCCAGCTCCCCCCGTTATACAGCGAAGTGACTGACCGCCGGATGAAACCAGTGGGAAAAATTCTGGATCTCTTTGGCAATATCAAAGCGCCCTACGCAGCAGTTCTCTGCCGCGAAACATGCACGGTTCAGCCCAATGAAAAACTCTTCGCAAAGTAATAGCATAACACCCGGGATACGCCGGTTCCGAACAAAAAATGTATACCATGGTGAATCTTTATGCAGGAAGTTGAAAAATTAAAAGTCCTTCAGAGCGAGAGGGAAGCACTCAAATTACGCACGAAGGGTAAAGAGGTCGAGAAGAAGGCCGAGAATCATACCGAGACGGTCTGCCCGGAATGCGGGGGCAGGCAGCTCGTTCATGACTACGAGCGGGCAGAACTGGTCTGCCAGAGCTGCGGGCTAGTCATTGATGGTGACTTCATTGACCGTGGTCCCGAATGGCGCGCTTTCGACCACGACCAGCGCATGAAACGCTCACGTGTCGGGGCTCCTATGACATTTACGATCCACGACAAGGGTCTTTCAACGATGATTGACTGGCGCAACCGTGACTCGTATGGAAGGGCAATCTCCTCCAAAAACCGTGCGCAGCTCTACCGGCTTCGCAAATGGCAGCGCCGTATCCGTGTCAGCAATGCAACTGAGCGCAACCTTGCATTCGCTCTCTCGGAACTTGATCGGATGGCATCTGCTCTCGGTCTCCCACGAAATGTCCGTGAGACTGCGGCGGTTGTCTACCGTGATGCGGTTGACAAGAACCTGATCCGCGGGCGGAGCATTGAGGGGGTTGCTGCTGCGGCGCTCTATGCAGCATGCCGCCAGTGTAATGTGCCCCGCACGCTTGATGAGATCGCAGAAGTGTCCCGCGTATCCAGAAAAGAGATTGGCAGGACATACCGGTTCATCTCCCGGGAACTCGGACTCAAACTTCTCCCGACTTCGCCCATCGATTACGTTCCGCGCTTCTGCTCGGGGCTCACCCTTAAAGGAGAAGTCCAGAGCCGTGCCGTGGAGATCCTCCGCCAGGCGGGAGAACGCGAATTAACAAGCGGCAGGGGCCCAACCGGCGTTGCCGCAGCCGCGATTTATATCTCATCAATTCTTGGCGGCGAGCGCCGCACCCAGCGGGAAGTGGCCGAAGTGGCAGGTGTCACCGAAGTCACTATCCGGAACAGATATAAGGAACTGGCGGAAAAATTAGATATCGAGATTATTCTCTGATATCATCTCATTTTTGGGCTCGTAGATCAGGGGTAGATCGTTACGTTCGCAACGTAAAGGCCGCGGGTTCAATTCCCGCCGGGTCCATGCCATTTTTTTTCATAAAATATACTTGAAAAAAAAAGTTATTTTTTATTCATCGCCTGGACTTCACTCTCAAGGGTGGTTCGCAGGCGTTCGACCGCTTCATTAAGATCGCTTGTCGTCGTCAGGGTGAACTGGTTATCTGTCTTTGGATCCTGGTATGTTACAATATAGTCGATGAGTCCGTCTTTTCCTTTTTTTGGTTCAATTATAAATTTTGCCACAGTGCCGCACTTCCTATGGATGTACTAGAAGATGTTGAATTTTATAATTTTAATAGCTTTGAATAGTTTGGTTGATCTCTTATCGCAGTAATCCGTTGCCTTCTGTCATTCATCCACGATATGACCAAAACGATATAATCCCGGGCTGAACAATAATGCTGATATCAATTATCATATCACAAGGTTGAATAAATCGGAGAGATACTATGGTCCACCTAAAAAATATCAATAAATCTTTCATTCTTTTACTGTTTGCTGCCATTCTGATCGTGACGCCCTCAGCCGCGTTCAATACAGCCGTCTATGGGGATACTGCGGGTTTCAATCCTGAGCTCCATAAAGATGCATTCACCCTGGTGTATTCTCTTTCGGGTTCAGAAGGAATATCTCTTGATGCCAATATTACTAAATACACCGACCCTTCAGTTGATGTTATTTTTATGGGAGGGGATGATACGTTCACTCCAAATACCGCGGCAAAGCTCGAACAGGCTGTTAAATCCGGCAAGATATTTGTGGTGAGTTATAAAAATTACCAGGATTTTGACGCAAGTCTGCCAGCCACTGCTAATGGGACCGTGAAAGATGCGAAGTACCTGCAGGTAACAGATCCGGATACAACTCTGTCGAAGGCGATCTTCAGCGGCC
>Ga0315281_10000786_pt1 | contig 45772 bp, 38 predicted proteins | sample YL17G07_0_MG_FD_204540 | JGI IMG/M metagenome (GOLD analysis project Ga0315281, IMG submission 204540) | Sediment microbial communities from Yellowstone Lake, YNP, Wyoming, USA - YL17G07_0 | ecosystem: Environmental > Aquatic > Freshwater > Lake > Sediment | place: USA: Wyoming | collected...
GCAGCCGCTCTTATCCGAGGATTATCGCCTGATTCTGGCCGTACCTCTCATCGGCGGCGTCATTCTCTGCATCCCCCTGCTGCTGTGGCGGAGCCTATACGGGCCAAACCGTGCCGGCTGGATGTACGTGTCAATGTCCCTGATCGCTTTTCTGCTCGTTACATTTCCCCAGAGGCGGTGGATGGGGTACGTGGCGGTCCTGCTGGTGTTGCCGTGTGTCGAGATCATCACCACGGTCTGGGCGACGATGGACAGACAGCCATTGAGCATGAAAAGGTCGCTGAAGAAAGCGGCCGTTTTCGTCGCGTTCGCCTATTTCCTCTCTTTCTCGGGCGCGCTGGCGGACCTCGCTCTCAACAAAAACAGCCCTGCAAAGGATCGCGACGATGTCCCCATCCGACCGATTTGTGAATATCTGAGCCAGGCGCAGGAATGGCGGAGTCGGAGCTTTCGGGTGCTCACCCACCTCTTCTGGGGTGGCGAGATTCTGTATCGGACCCGCCATGAGGTCGTCGCCACCCCCTACCATCGGAATGCTCAGGGAATACTGGATGCCTATACTGTCCTGACGGCGGATACGGATGAGAAGGCCCTGGAGATCCTGCGGCAGCGAAAGGTCGATTTGATTCTGCTGTGTTCTCAGTCGAGCGAGGGTCGGCACTACTATGGCGAGAAGAGTACCACGTTCGGCCGGCGGCTCTGCAACGGAGAAATCCCGAAGTGGTGCCGCCGCGTGGATTTGCCTGCTGAGCTTTCCTCCTTTCTGCTTTTCCAGATGGTGCCGGATTGACTTTGCGGCAAAATGGCTTCTCGGATAGAATGACAGCCGGCCGCACAGGAATGTTGCCGTACTGAGCTTTCAGTTGATTGTTGCTATGTTGGACCACTCCATACGCAAATACCTTGAGACCGTGGAAGGCCGATATGTGGACGGCGTCGGCTTTGCCAATCGGCCGGGAGGGAAGGGCCGGCCCGACGCCTCTTGCTGGGCCGTTCTGGCACTCGAAGCAGCGGGTACCCGAAGTGATGTGGTCGGCAGGGCCAGGCAGGCTCTGGCGAAGGCCCAGTGCAGCGACGGCCGGATCTGCATTTCCCCCCAGCATGTAGAGGCTTGCTGGCCCACGCCTCTGGCAATCCTCGCATGGCATGGAGCGCCGGAATACGAGGGGCCTCGGAACAAAGCCATTCAATTCCTGCTTCAGTTCGAGCAGGTCCGAACCGTGAATTCCGGCCAGACGCCGCTCGGCCACAACGGCACGATTCGAGGCTGGCCGTGGATTGCCGAGACGCATGCCTGGGTGGAGCCGACGGCCTATGCCCTGATGGCGTTGCGGGTCTGCCGGTACACCAATCACAGCCGCACGCGGGATGCCGTTCGGCTGTTGCTCGACCGTCAACTGCCCGGCGGCGGCTGGAACTACGGCAACACTACCGTCTTCGGGCAGGAGCTGCGTCCGATGCCGGAGACCACCGGTCCGGCCCTGGAGGCCTTGGCGGGAATGACGCCCAGGGACGTCGTGGAAAAGAGCATCGTCTACCTGCGGTCGCGACGGGAGCACTTGGACACGCCGATGTCGCTCGCCTGGGCGATTCTGGGCCTGCACGCGTGGCAGGAAAGGCCGGAGCAGGCACAAGAGCAGATCCTCCGCGTTCTTGCCGCGCAGGACCAGTACGGCCCGTGCGACACGATTTCGTTGAGTCTGCTGCTGCTGGCGTGGCAGTGCCAGACGGGTCTGGTCCGTTCTCTCGAACACACCGGTTCACAGGACGATAAATGACGCATTCTTGTCCATCCGAACGATCCGCGGGGAAGATATCGAGGCGACAATTGCTGGCCGGCGTGCTGGCCGGCGGCACGCTCGGTACGGCGGGCTCGTTGCTGCGCGAGCACCTGCGCCGGCGGGAGCGCCGGACCGAGACATTCATTGCCAAGGTCCCCTCGTATGACGCGGACTTGGTGTCCGTCATCGAGGCGGGCCTCCGTGATCTGGGAGTGGGCCCCGCCGAAATCCGCGGCAAGCGGATTCTGCTCAAGCCGAACTTCGTGGAGACGCTGGCCGGCACGACGCACATCTGCACGCAGGCGGCCGTCATCGTCGCCGCCGCGGAGGTCTTCCGTAAGCTCGGGGCCGCCGGTGTCGTGGTCGGCGAGGGGTCCGGGCACTGCCGGGACACCGCACGGGTCCTCGAAGAGACGGGCGTGGCGCAGCCGCTGGCCGAGCACAAAATACCGTTTGTCGATTTCAACAACGACGACCTGCTCGTCCGGTCCAACGCGGGCGGGATGAGCCGTCTGAAGACGCTGACCCTGCCGGCGACGCTGGAACAGGTCGATTGGATCGTGTCCCTGCCGAAGATGAAAACGCACCACTGGGCCGGGGTCACGCTCTCCATGAAGAACCTCTTCGGCCTGATGCCCGGCATCGTCTACGGCTGGCCCAAAAACGTTTTTCACTGGGCCGGAATCCATCAGACTATTCTGGACATCAGTGCGACAGTCCATCCCCATTTCGCCATCGTGGATGGCATCGTCGGGATGGAGGGCGACGGCCCGATCATGGGCACGCCGAAACTCGCCGGGGCGATCGTGATGGGCCGGGACTTGGCCGCGGTCGATGCCACGGCGGCACGAATCATGGGCGTGGACCCGCTACGGGTGCCCTATCTGGAGGCCGCGCGCGGCCGGCTGGGAACGATCGCCGTAGAGAAAATCGTGCAGCGAGGGGAGAGCATAGCCGCCGTGCGGACGAACTTTCAACTCATCGAGAAGATTCCCGCGCACCAGGGCCTTCGACTGGCAAACGGCGTGCTATAGCGTATCGGAGAGGGCGTCGTACTCCGGTGGCGCGTGCCGGCTCAGAAGAAGAACAACCGGCGTTTTTGCTCCTGCTGTGCCGGCTGACCGGCCGGCGGGTCCACCGGCATGATCCGCGCCTTGGGCGCCGTCGTCGGGTTTCGCGGGGCCGTCAGGTGGACGAATGGACCGATCTCGGTTTGAAACAGCCGCCAGAATGCGGCCGCCGTAGCCTCCGGCAGCGCCAGGGTCGCGGCGATCGTGGCAAAAATCCCGAGTGCGGTGTAGACCCAATCCCGGCTTTTTTGCCGTTTCGCCGCCTCGGCCAGGTAATTGAGCTTGGCGCCGACCATCGCCACCTCATCCTCGGTCAGTTTGAGCTCCCGCTCGATCGCGTCCGTCAGCCGGGCCAGGCTCTGCCCAATCTGCTCCGCTTCGGCTCCCGAAATGGTCTCGTTCACCACGTCTCCGTTCGGCTCGGTCCCGAACGCGACTTTGTAGCGGACCAGCTCCCCCCACGGGTCGGGCGCAGCGATCTCCCGCTTGAGGCACTGGACCCACTTCTTGAAGACCCCCTCCTGTTCGTCCCAGCTCTTCGGGTGCTCGTAGTCGAGACCCCGGAATTGCCCCGGGCACGCCGTGCACCAGGCGTTCACCTCGTGCGAGGTGAATTGAAAGTAATACGTCCCGTCCCGATAGCTCAGGCGGGAAACCACCATGCTGCCGGCGATTTCCTCCTTGGCCCAGGAAAAGTCGGCCGGCTCCAGCCCCTCCTGTCGCAGTAATTCGTAGACCCGGTTCTTTTGCGATCTGAGCAGCGTGTAGTTCTTAAGCATTTTTCCCATCCCCGACCGATTTCAGACTCCATTCCCCGTATCTGTTCCGCCGCAGATTGCTCCACCACAAACCGTCCCTGATCCCGGCCTGTACGCCCTACAGGCCCGCGGAAAACACGCCCGCCTCATTCCGAACCACCTACCTCGATCTCCTCTGACACCTCCTTTCGTCACCCACTCCCTGCCCGTCACACGAGACTCACTCCACAAGAATCGAACTGAATGCCCTAATCTGATTCCGTCCGTCGTAAGCGATGCCGAGATCGACCGTACCGTTCAAGGCCAAGGCGCCCGCGATAACCTGATTGCCCATCTGGTCGAAATTGCCGCCGATTTCCAGGGCATTGTAGCCGCAGTAGATGGTGCCGATGATTCTGCAATTACCGCCGCCGATGATGCGGGCATAACTGGTATTGGCCCGGTCCTGCCAGATAGCTACGCCAAGCTCACCGTTGATCTGGGGCGGTGTCATGGCGTCACCGCGCGACCTGATAGCATTCAACTCCGCGTTCCCGCCGATGTCGAGACGCCCGTACTCTGTCTTTACGCCGGTCTTCGCACCGTCGGGGTCGCCCGTGATGTAGAGCATGACGCCATCGCCACGAATCGTGCCGCCGCCGATAACGAAGCCGGGACCGTTGTTCTTCGTCGTACTGCCACCGAAGGCATAGACGCCGGGATTGAGTGTAATGTCCCCCCCGCTCATCTGGATACCACCCGGATAGTAGCCCGGATTCAAGGTGAGTGTTCCGCCGCTGATGGTATTGCCCACACCGTAGACCTTGCCGGTCGTGTCTGTGCCCGCTGGCATAGTGGAGATGTCCGGTGGAATCAGGCCCAAAAGAGGGTCGCCTACGGGCCGGGCGTAGGGATTCACGGAGAACGCCTCACCGGCTGGGTCATACAGGGTCTCCCAGGCCCCTGCATCGTCGGCGGGCGGATTTGTCGTGCCGCAGGCATTCAACTCACCTATATTCAATGTGGCCTTCGTGCCGTCCAGTCGGAAACTCGTCCACGGGTCCCGGTCGGATGTGGCGTTCACCTGCCAATCGCCAACGATTGGCGCACCCGTTAATGGGTCAATGCCGGACAGGTCGATAATCGTACCGCCCACAGGAACGGCACCTGCGCCCTTGCTGGTCCATCCGGGCAATGAGCTCGGGTCCGCCGCCAGACAGATAATGCCTGCGCCGGTCGAACCTATGGACATCGCAATCGCGTAGCGCGAGGCGTTGACTGTCTGGACGTTGAAGACGGGTCCGAAGAGCAGGGCCAGAGGCGGGTCACCACTTTGCCCGGGGCGATTGCCCCGGACCTTTACGGCATTGGGCGAGATCAAAGTTGGGATAAACTCCCGCATCTGGCGAATCCATCTTCCGATGACCACCTCTCCGTTCGGGTCGTTCGGTACATTGTCCGCCACCGAGACGGGCAGCCGCTCGGCGTCGTTCTCGTGCGCGAGCGTGATGGCCATTTGCCTTGTTTGTGCCGGCGGCGTAAACTTCACGATCAGCGCACCGGCCAGCGCTCCGGCGTCAGCCGCGTTGTGGAGCTGGTGGACGTTCAAGGCCAGCTTGCCCCAGTCCAGGCTCAGCCCGACGATCCCGATCATGACAAGGATCACCAGGGCCGCCCAAATGAGTGCGATCCCGCGTTGATTTCTTCTTTTTTGGGACATCGATTTACCTTTTGTGTGTCGGCGGCCAGTTTTCTCCCGACTACCCCCGTGATACCACTGTCCGTACACCATACCTCACCTCCGTGACAACACACCCGATCCGTTCGGTCACGGGCCCGCTGCTGCACGCTGTGACAGAGTCGGACACCCAATGACACCCGTTCGCTCCAACTAATATACCGGTATCAGTCCCGACCGTCAAGACTTTTCTGGACTTTTCCGGCCATCGTCAATTAGACTTTTTCCTTAATCGTGAGAGATTTCCGGCACGACGGAAAGGATTGTGACGCGGCTTCTTATGGGACCTGACAGCATTAGGGTGTCACGCGTCACAGGTGCCGCAATTCCCATAACAAGTGACGCGCCTGTCGTAGAAACGGCACAAGGCGGGGGTTGGCCGTGTCACAGTGGTCACGCGAGTGTCGCGACCGATGCCGGCCCGTCCGGCGGGCTGGATAAGGAAAGGGCTTAAAATCGAAGAATCCTCTTGACAAATCGCGGCGGAATTGGCAATATGATACTACGCGAACGGTCGATGCTATCTCGACCCCCAGAACGGAAACAGAAACGGCAGGGAGGTGGGGTGACGACGCTGTTGACGACAATTGGTCTGTAGCCGGCAGGGTCAGGGGAAGAAGACTCCCTCGTGATGCAAGCAGCTTTGGTCTGGATGTTGCCTCGTTGCCCATGCCCGCAAGCGGCGCGAATTGCGCGTCGTCGAAGATTGATGGAATAGGCGCAGGGCCGTGTGGCCCCGAAAGGCTTTAACAGTTGGGTGAGGTTCTCTTCTCACGGAGGGAACGGAGAAAAGAAACGAAAGGGGAAAAGATGAACATGCTGAAAAGATTCTTCAGGGACGAAAGTGGTTTGGAACTGTCCGAGTACGCGATCATGGCGGGGTTGATCATTGTGCTGGCCGTGGTCACGATCATCGCCGTAGGCGGCAAGATCAACAATATCTTCCAGGCCCTCGACGGCGCGCTGGGCAATGCCGAGGCGGGGACCTAGCGCTCTTCCCGGACAGTAAGACAGCCTCTTTGCGAGGTGCTTCTTGGTGGAAACGACTGGCATGCAGTGGGGCGTCGTGCTCGGCGCCTCACTGCTGGCCTGCATTTCGGATTTGCGTACCCGACGCATTCCGAATGTTCTGACCGTGTCCGTGGCCGTCGGCGGGCTGGTCTATGCTGCCTGCAATGGCGGTATTATGGGACTGGGAGAATCCGTGGCGGCGTGCCTTCTCCTGGCGCTGCCTTATGTCATCCTCTTTGCGGTGGCCGGCGGCGGCGCGGGGGACGCCAAGATGATGGGCGCCTTGGGCGTATGGCTGGGCCTCAAGGCCGGGATTGTCGTGCTCGGCGCCGTGGGGGCGACGGGCGCGCTCTTCGGGCTGCTGCGAATTCTGGCGGCCAGGGCACAGGGCACAGCGCTGTCCAGGCTGTACGCATGGCTGTATGTCGTTGCCGTTGCTGCCGCCGGCGGGCGAAGGGGGTGGGCTTTGCTCAAAAATGAGCCCGCGGAAGAAAAAGAGGAAAGAAACGAGGGCCTGCGGTTGACAATACCGTACGGCCCCGCTATTTTTATTGGCGCCTGTATTGGCGCTTGGGTGGTACACTCATGGATCGGATGATGCAACATGGAAAAGGGATGAGGAGGTATCGCGGGGCCGCGCTCGCAGAAGCCGCGATCGTTATGTCGTTGCTCATGTTGGTGACGCTCGGGGCCATCGAGTACGGCTGGCTCTTTCTCAAAGCGCAGCAGATTACGAATGCGGCCAGACAGGCAGCGCGGGTCGCGATCCTGCCGGATGAAGGGGCGCCGACGCGGGCTTCGTTGCTCATCAGTACGCTGTTGAGCAACGCAGGCTTGGAGGATGCGACCGTCTACTGGACGTCGGCGCCGATTCCCGACGACCCTGAGGGACGCCAGGAAGTCACAGTGCGTGTTACGTTACCGACGGCGAACCATCGCCTCGTTAATGCGACATTTCTGCCGGTCCCGGCAACGATCGGCTGCAGGGTGACGATGGCGCGGGAAGGAACCTGAAAGCGGCCCGCCGTTTGTGCCGACGTGGATTGCCGAAAGAAAGGATAGATAGATGAAAGTGGCCGTTGTCTTTTTGGTCCTGCTGGGTGTTGTGGCGGCCGGGGCCGCCGCCATGTTCGTTCGAACGTTGCCGATGTTCAAGGATCGGGAAGTCGTCACGGTGGATGTCCTCGTCGCACAAACCGGGCTGCCGGCCCGGACGCGCTTGACCGAAGAGAACGTCAAGATCCAGAAGGCCCCACCTGCCGGCTTGCCTATGGCCTATTTCAGCAATCCGGCCCAGGCCATTGGCAAGGTCCTCAAATTGGATGTCGCGAAAGGTGAGGTCTTGTCCCAGGGAGTCTGCATTGTCAAGGGCAGTGTCGATGACCTGCTGCGGCCGGGCATGCTGGCGTTCGCGGCCCCTCTGTCGCGCCAGTCTACACCCGTTGACCTGCTCTATCCGGGCTGTGTCGTGGACGTCTTTGCGACCTTTCCCTTGCGCGACCGAGCGAAGGGCGATGCGGTTGTGACCCCCCTGCTCCAGAATATCCAGGTCCTGGCGATAGGGATGGAGACGGTTGTACCTGCCTCACAGGAGGGGGATAAGAAACTCGCTTTGGGAACGGCCCCACGACCTCCGTCCGGCGGAAGCGTGACCGTCACCCTCGAAGTCACGGCCCGCCAGGCGGCGGCCCTGCAACTGGTCCTCCAGCAGGGCAGGCTCGGATTGGCGATGCGGAACCCAACCTACAAGGGCCTGAACCCGATGGAGCCGATGATCGTGAAAGAGGGCCGACTGATCGCGGGCAGCGAGGCGCTCGATCCGTCCACGCTGGCCCTGGTGGGCGAGCTCCAGCGGCTGCTGAACGGTCTTCCGCCGACGGCCGATGCGAACAAGCCCGCCTCGGGCGAGGCGAAGCCGGCAGCCGATCCGAACAGTAAGCCCGCTCCCAGCGCCGCGGCACCGCCGACGCCCGAATCCATTGGCGGCTTCCAAAAGCAAAAATCCACTTGGCAGACCACCATCATTCGCGGCGGGCAGAAGCCCCAAGAAGTGGAGCTGGAAGTGAACGAGGAAACCGAGCAAGCCATACAGGGAGAGACACAGGAGGGAGGTGGCTAACCGATACACAAGAAAGAGGGTGCCGGTGTGGGCCGGCCCGGTTGGTTGGTACTCCGTTAAGGAGGGGCAATAGATGCCTGGTTCTGGGAGGAATATTACGATGCGGGGTCATTTCTTCCGATGGCTCACGGCCATCATTTTTGTTATGGGACTGTGTTATCCTGTTATCGCGCAAGGCAATTCGGCGGCCGAGCCGATCGTGCTGGTCGTCGGCCGGTCCACGATCGTTCAGGCGCCCTGGCCGACGGTCCGCGTGGCCGTCACCGATCCGAAGGTGGCGGACGTCCAGGTCCTTACGCCGCAGCAAGTCCTCGTCCAGGGACTCAAAGTCGGCACCACCGACCTGATCCTCTGGAGCGAAGGGGAGAAGGAGACGATGCAGCGGCCGGTCATCGTCAAGCTCGATATCAAGAGCATTCAGAATACCCTGCAGCAGCTCTTCCCCACCGCCGAGCTCGAGGTGAGCGAGTCGGGCGAAGTGCTGCTCGTGAAGGGTCTGCTGCGGAGCGTCGACCAGGTGACGGCGCTGCGCGAGTATCTCGTGAAGACGAAGATCCCCTATGTGGATATGACGAGCCTGTCCGGCGTGCAGCAGGTGCAGTTGCAGGTCCGCCTGGCCGAGGTCAGCAAAGCGGCCAGCAGGGCCCTGGGCATCAACGCCTTCCAAACGAGCAGCAATTTCTTCTTCGGCCAGCGCGTCGGTACCTCTACGGGCGGTCCGCTCGTGCCGGGGATCGATATCGGAGCGGCGGGCGGGCAGGACGTCGCGGGCGACCTCCTATTCGTCACACCGGATGATGGCATCGGCTCCAGCCCCGCCATTAGTCTCTTTGCCGGCTTCCCGAATGCGAATCTGGAAATCTTCTTCCAGGCCCTGGCCGAGAACCAGTACATGCGAATCCTGGCCAATCCGACGCTGGTGGCCCTGAGCGGCGAGGAGGCGGACTTCCTGGCCGGCGGCGAGTTTCCCATCCCCGTCGTGCAGTCGGGTGGCGCGGGAGGCGGGAATAATGCGATTACGATCCAGTACAAGGAATTCGGCGTGCTGCTGACGTTCCGCCCGACCGTCCTCGGCGACGGCCGGATCCGGCTGACCGCCAGGCAGGAGGTCAGTGCGTTGAGCGACGTCGGCGCTCTGGTGATTTCAGGCTTTGTGGTCCCGGCGCTGACGACGCGGCGGGCCGAGGCGACCCTGGAGCTCAACAGCGGCCAGTCGTTCGCCATGGCCGGCCTGCTGCAAAACATCGACAGCGCCGTCAGTTCGCGCATTCCGGGCCTCGGCGACCTTCCGGTCATCGGCCCGCTGTTCCGCTCCGTGCGGTACAAGAATAACGAAACGGACCTGGTCATCCTGGTGACGGCTTCGCTGGTCGAGCCGATGTCCGTGGCAAAAGCGCCCCCGCTGCCCGGAGCGACCTATACGGTCCCGGACGACTGGGAGCTGTACTTAGAGGGCCGGCTGGAAGGCAAGGCGCCGGCCAAGCTGGACCCGAGCAGCGCCGCGTGGCTCAAGCAGATGGGCCTCGACGAGCTGGCCGGGCCCGGTGCCTGGGACTCGTACGAGGAGCAGAACTATACGTCGGCCCTGCGAACCGCCCAGGCGACCGCCAGGTCTCGCGAAAACCCTAAAGGAGGCATGGAGGCCGCTGCCAGCACAGGGCGGAAGGCAAGTAAACCGACCGACGGTCAGGATGACGGAAACAATAAGAAATTACCCTGGGCGTATCCGACGGACCTGCCGGCCATGTGACGCCCGCCCGGAACCCGGGATCGCGCATCCAGGGCTCCGGCGCACGCCGCTGGTGGTATCCCGGATGATACCGATGCTCATGGCGATGGAGGCGGAGTGAAAGGAGACGCTCGAGTATGATATCCGCAGACGTGCTGCTGCTGACGCAGGAAAAGGAGACGGCGGCGGCGGTACGCTCAGTATTGGAGAGCGGCCCGATCAAGGGCTCTGCGAGTGTCTGCCGGAGCGTGGCGGAGCTCAAGACCCGCCTCGTCAGGCCGGAGGCCGACGCCCCCTGCAATGTTGCGGTCGTCGATATCGACGAGGACCCGCGGCGCGTCCTGCTCGAGCTGAGCCGGGTCGTTGCCACCAATCCGAACACCCGTTTCGTGGTCGTGTCCAAGGAATTCGACGAGAAGCTGGTGCTGCAGGCAATGCAGGCCGGCGCCCGGCATTTCCTGCGCAAGAGCGCGATCGGCGCGGAGTTGAGCACGGTCCTCGAACGGCTGCTGGCGCACCGCGCGGAGGCCTCCCGACAACTGGGTGACGTGATCTCCGTGTTCGGGTGCAGCGGCGGCTGCGGCGCGACGACGATGGCCGTCAACCTGGCCAACGAGCTGCGGCTGTCCACCTCGAAACTGGTCCTGGTCGTCGATTTGGACGCTCACTACGGGTCGGTGGCCGCCCACCTCGGCGTCGGCGGCAAGTACGGGATTGCACACGTCCTGAACCGGGAAGGCACCATCGACCGCGATTTGATCGAGTCGAGCACGGTCAGCGTGGCTCCGGGTTTCGACGTGCTGCTCAGTCCCGCCGTGGCCCAGGCGGATGCCGCCCTGCCGATGAACTTCGACAACCTTCTGCGGGTTCTCGACGTCTGCCGGGAATCGCACGCTTATGTCATCGTGGATGCGCCGCGGCTGCCCTGGCAGGTGACGGCCGACCTGGCGTCGGTCAGCCGGCTGGCGGTCCTCGTGTTCCAATTGACCGTTCGGGATGTCGCCTTCGCCAGGTCCATGGTGTCGTTTCTGCTCGAACGAGGCATGGCACGCGAGAAAATCCTCGCCTTGGCGAACCGGGTCAAGAGGCGCGGCCCGCTGCTGCGCATCGTGGATACCCAGCGGGCGATCGGAATCAAGCCGTTGTATTGCGTCCGCAGCGATTGGCGCAAGGCGGTCAAGAGTGTGAATCAGGGCCAGCCGCTGGCGAATATCGCCCGTCGCTCGGGCTTGCGACGCGACCTCTGCAAGATCGCCGAGCAGGTACAGCGGTGGACGTCCAATGGGGATAAATAGAGGAGGAGTCCGCACGTGATTGATAAAGAGATGGCACGGACGAGTATCGGGCCCGACGGGGAGAGCACGCTGCAACTGAAGGCGCGGGTGCATCGCAAGCTCCTGCAGGTGATGAATCTGAGTGAGGCGCGCCGCGTCCCTCTCGAGCAGTTGCACGCCCAGTGCGCGGAGCGGGTGGACGCCCTGCTGCGGGAGGAGAGAATCCCTCTTTCCGGCCCGGAGAAGCAGCAGTTGATCCGCGAGGTGATGGACGAGGTCTTCGGCTATGGTCCTCTGGACGAGTTTCTTCGCGACCCGTACATCAGCGATATCCTCGTGAACGGCCCGCACAAGGTCTACATCGAGCGGCGCGGAAGACTGGAGGCGACGGACGCCACGTTCCTCGACAACGATCACCTGATGCGCGTGATCCGGCGCATCGCCGACAACGTCGGCCGACGGATCGATGAGAGCAGCCCGATGCTCGATGCCCGCCTCCCGGACGGGTCCCGCGTCAATGCCATCATCCCTCCGCTGGCGCTCGACGGACCGGCGCTGAGCGTTCGGCGGTTCGGGACCAACCCGCTCGATATGCACCGGCTCCTCGAGATCGACGCCCTGCGGGAGGAGATGGCCACGTTCGTTGAGGCCTGCGTCCAGTGCAAGCTGAACATTCTGATCTCCGGCGGTACCGGGACCGGAAAGACAACATTTTTGAACGCCCTGTCGAAGTGGATCCCGGCAGGCGAGCGCGTCGTGACGATTGAGGATGCCGCCGAACTGCAGCTCCAGCGCGAGCATGTGGTCCGGCTGGAGACGCGGCCGCCGAACCTGGAGGGCAAGGGCGAAGTCACACAGCGCGACCTGCTGCGGAACAGCCTGCGTATGCGCCCCGACCGGATCATCATCGGCGAGGTCCGCGGAGCCGAATCACTCGATATGTTGCAGGCCATGAATACCGGTCACGAAGGGTCCATGACGACCGTGCACGCGAACAATCCCCGGGATGCGCTGCGGCGCATTGAGAACATGGTCAGCATGGCCGGTCTCAACTTCCCGGTCCATGCGATCCGCGAGCAGATCAGCTCGGCCTTGAACGTGATCATTCATCTGGGGCGTATGGCGGGCGGCGAGCGAAAGATCGTCCAAGTCTGCGAGATTACGGGCATGGAAGGAGAGACCATCTGTCTCCATGACCTGTTTCACTACAACCAGAAGGGAGTCGATGCCGAGGGGAACGCCTACGGCGACTTTGAGGTCTGCGGCGTGCGGCCCCACCTGCTGAGCCGGCTGAAAGCCCACGGCGTCGAAATGTCTCCCGATATGTTCCACCGGCGCGTTCTTCCCAGGCCGGCGGAGACGGCCGAGGGGACTGTCGAAGAGAACGATGAAGCACAAGTGCAGTCGCGAAAGAAATCCTGGCTCTGAGAGTCGACAGCCACGGAGCAGGCAAAATGATTTATCGTCACCCGGATTGAGACGGACATGAGCACGCAGCAACTAATCAACACAATCCTGATGGTATCGATCTTCGTGCTGGTCTTCTCGGGCTGGAGCATCTGCGTTCTGCTGTGGATGGTCCAATATGCGCGGCGCCGAAAGCGGCTGCAGAAGCGCATGGGAGTGATCGACGCGGAGAGCCAGAAGGCACAGACCCTCCAGCTATGGCGCGAAGAGTATCAGGCGAGGCGGGCCGCGGCCCGGCGCAGGAAGGAGTCCCTGGGCGAGCGGTTGGAGCGGCTCCGTGCCGATGCCGGCTGGAAGGCCCCCGCTCAGATCGTCCTTCTTTCGGTGGTCGGGCTGGCCGTTTTGGCAGGTGTCATGCCTGCACTGTTGGGCTACCACGCATGGTTTGGACCGGCGATCGCGGTGGTCGTCCTGGTCGCTTTCTGGAGCATCACCAAGCGGGGTATCAGCCATCGCATCAGCCTGTTCGAAAGACAACTGGTGGAGTCGCTCGGCATAGCGGCCAGAGCCCTGCGAGCCGGCCATCCGCTCGTTGGGGCATTCCAGTCCATCTCCACGGAGATTGGGGAGCCGGTAGGGAGAATCTTCGGCGAGATCTGCCAGGAGCAGGCATTGGGCCTGGACCTTCAGGATTCGATTCGAAGAGTAGCGAACGCGACTCACAACGGCGACTTGAAGCTGTTCGCCACGGCGGTCAACATACAGATGACGACCGGCGGCAATCTCGCCGATGTCATGGACAGTCTGGCCTCCGTGATGCGGGCCCGCATGCGCTTGAATCGTCGTGTCCGTGTGCTGACGGCCTCGACGCGCATGAACCGGAATACTTTGCTTTCTGTTCCCATCATTCTTTTCGCGCTTCTGAACATTATGTCGCCGGAATATATGGACGTATTCTACTCGACGTTTCCGGGCCGATGCATGCTCGCCGGGACTGTCACGGGCATGCTGTTCGGCGCCTGGGTGATGACGAAACTGTCCGTGATACGATATTAGGAATTCCTGCCATCTATGGTCAAAATCAGACAGTTTATCGAAGGCATCAATCTTGATGTGACACGCCCGGAACTGCTTGTCGGGGTGTTCGTCTTTATCGCTTGGATGTCCGTTGTTCTCAGCATCCTTTTCCTCCGTGAGCAGCGTCGCAAGGCGGCGAGCAAACGGCTGGAAATGAGTCTTTCCACGGGCTTGCCGCTGGCGCCTGTTCAGCGCTCCCGATTCCTGCGGTTCGTGGAACAGATCGGCAACTACGTCTCGCACGGGCGAGCGAGCACGACCTTGTGGGAACAATTGATCCGAGCAGGCTATCTGGGTCGAAACGCCCCCGCCATCTACACCGGCATCAAGATGCTCCTTTTCACGGTAGGTTTGGCCGCCACCGCGATGCTGATCGTGTCATTGAAGATCAGCATGATGCAGAAAATATGGTTTATTTCTCTGGGTGGCACGATCCCGTTTTTCCTGCCGAATCTGGTGATCCGGATACAGGAGAAGAAAAGGCGTGAAGAGATCCGACAATACCTGCCCGATGCGGTGGATTTGCTCGAGATCTGCGTGTCTTCCGGAATCGGGCTCGACATGGCCTGGAACATGGTGGCCGACGAGATCCATCACGTCAGCCCGGTGCTGGGCAATGCGATGGACCTCAGCAATTTCGAGATGCATCTGGGCGCCAATCGAACGGAGGCTATGCGCAACATGGCGACGCGAACGGGAGCCGAGCAGCTTTCCTCGCTGGCCGCCATCCTGGTGCAGAGCGAGCGATTTGGGACCAGCGTGGCCGTCGCGCTGCAGGAGTTTGCTAACTGGATGCGAGATGAGCGGCATCTCAGGGCGGAAGAAGAAGCAGAGAAATTACCGATGAAACTGCTTTTCCCAATGGCCCTTTTCATCTTTCCGGCGATTCTGGTGGTGGCTGTAGGACCTGCAATGATCCATATATCCCGTTCGTTGGTGGCCCAATAGGACGAATGACGTCCGGCAAATAAGTGGATTAGAAGGAGAATACGTATGAGATTGTGTGGTGCACTGATGATTGGTCTGGCATGTGGGCTCGTGGTGGGATGCCAGGAAGAGGCGACGCAGAGCAAGGCGAACAAGAATCTGGATGCCGAATTGGTCAATACTCTTAACAATATCGGGGTGGAGAACGCGATCATCACCCAGCATACCCTGTATCCATATCATTTCGTCACGGGTGGAGAGCAACTGAACGACCTGGGACAGCGGGATTTCGCCGTGCTGGCAAAACACTTCACGGAGCATCCCGGGGTCTTGAACATCCGGCGCGGAGAGGTGAGCGCCGAACTGTACAACGGGAGAGTCGCCTACGTGGTGAGCAGGTTGAAGGAGGCGGGAGTGGAGAAGAACCGTGTGACCGTGTCGGATGAGATGCCGGGCGGGACTGGTATGTCTTCGGAGCGGGTAGTGACCATTCTCCAGAAGGAGACTCAGACTCTGACAACGACCAGGAGAGGGGCATCTAGCGGGATGATCACACAATGATGAGTCGATATCGTTGGTATTCTCCGTACGGGTCCCGGGCCCTCATAGGCAGCTTGTGTCTGGTGTTTTTCTGCGGCTGTTCGGGTCCGGGCCAGTCCCAAGCCGGCAAGACCCCGCGCTTCAGCAAGCCGCAGACCGAGTTCGAGACCCAGCAAGACCGGCCGCCGAGCGCCATGACTCTCTACTCCATGGCCGGTATCCTCGCCACGAAGGGTGAAGACACACAGTGTGAATTTGTCCTGCGAAGATGTATCCACGAGCACCCTCAGTTCACGCCGGCTTACAATAGCCTGGCTGAACTCCAGATGCGCCAGGGACGCCTCAATGAGGCACTGGATACGCTTTCGGAGGCCCTCCGCATCCGTCCGCAGGACCCTGTCTTGCTGAACAACCTGGGCATGTGTTTGCTGGTTCGCAAACAGTATGAAAAGGCGTTAGACCAGTTCACCCAGGCCGCCGGTCTGGTGCCGGAAAGTGAGAAATATCGGGCCAATATGGCCACAGCACTCGGCTTGCTGGGACGCCAGGAAGAATCGCTGGCTCTTTTGCAGCAGGTCCTTCCGGAGGACAAGGCCAAACACAATGCCGAAGTTCTCCGCAAAGCCCACGATGGAGAGATCACCCCGGCCCCGGGCACTCCGGGTTAGAGGTCCGAGGCCCCTACAAAAGCTCGAGCCCGAAAACCTGCGTTTGCGAGCGCCGTCCCCCCCGCCCGGCGGAGATTCTACAGATTTATTGGAGGAAATGCTAAAGCGGAGGCTGCCTCAGACCGATAACGGATAGTAGGATATGGTGGTTAGTTCCGTAAAACGGCCATGAGGGCAGCTATGCAAAATGAATTGACAAGCATCGAACAATCGACCGATTTTCTGTGCCCCAACTGCGGCGCGTCGGCGTTTGAAGTGATGGGTACACAATGGAATTCTGAGAACGGGGCCGATACGAGCGGCGAGGAACTCCTCATCATGAGGTGTCTGGATTGCCTCCACTTGTTCAGCTACCGCCTCGAAGGAGAGGAAACCGGCGTTGTTCTGCCGGAGTGCCAGGCTCTCGACCACAAAGACGATAGCGCGGAGCCGCCTGCGGACTGACCGGCTGCGAACAATCCGCTGCTGTTGCCTTCCTTCCCTCCTGTTGTTATCCTGTTTCTCCGTGGCCGTCAGCGTCCGTGCCTGCCAACGGCAATTCTATGGTGAAGGACGTCCCTCTCCCCAATTCGCTATGCACGGATATCGTTCCTTCATGCGCTTCGATCATCTTCTTGGCGGTGGCCAATCCCAGGCCAGTGCCGCCGGAACGGAAGGAGCAGTACGGCCGAAAGATGGTTGGGAGTCTTTCCGGCGGTATGCCCCTGCCGGTGTCGTTTACCTGGATCATGGCGCGCTCGTCGCGTTGGGCCGTCCGAATCATGAGCTCTCCCCCTTTGTCCATCGCCTGCTGAGCATTGATGAAGAGATTCAGCAAGACCTGCTTCAACGCGCCGGAATCGACGCGGCATAGCAAGGGCTTGTCGGCGAAGCTCTGCCGGACGGTCAAGGCGTGGCTATAGGCCTGGGGCGAGTAGAAGTCAATCATATCGCTCACCAGCTCGTTCACGTCGATGATATCCAGTTGCAGGTCGGGCCGGTGGACGTATCGCAGGAAACCGTCGAGGATCTGCTCGAGCCGCTCGGTTTCCTTCTGAATGATCGTGATCTTGCGTGAGGCGCTCGCGAGGTTGTGCCGGTATTGCTCCCACGGCACTCTCTGTGAATCCGTAAGATCGATATCGTCCAACGCCTCTTTGGAGAGCTGGAGGTTGACCTTGATCGTCGAAAGAGGATTCTTGATCTCGTGGGCGAGTTCCCCCGTCAGTCTGGCCAGTTCCTCGTCAAAACCCGCCGTCCTCCGCTGGTGTATATGCTCCTGGCGGCCGGCCCGGCGAAATCGCGACACGACCCCAGCCGCTCTGGCTGCGACGGTCAGAAGTACCCTGTTCACGAGCTTGTTCACGCCGCTTCCCACCTGTTCCATCTGCTTTGATCAGCCTTCGTAGTCCGCCAAAAGATAGAGCCGAAATCTCAAGAGTGCCGGCTTGAGTTACCCGAACCACGCACTTTTGAGCTTTCGGCTTTACTGTATGCAAACAGGCTCAGGCAACTCGCCCGATGAGCCGCGGTTACCTCTTTCCGGACGACCTCGAGCGTCTCTCTTCCCGGCCTTCGGGTGCCGGTCTCCGCTCTTCCTTGATTCCCATCTCGGCCAGAGCGGCTTTGCGCGAGAGCTTATAGCGGCCTTGATCGTCAACAGAGAGCAGCTTGACCGGGATCACGTCACCGACGTTGCAGACTTCCTCCACACGCTTGACGTATCCCTCGCTGAGCTCGCTGATATGGCAGAGGCCCTCGACTCCGGGTATGATCTCCACGAACGCCCCGAAATCCTTGACGGAGACCACCTTCGACTCCTTGTAGATTCGGCCGACCTGCGGCGGCTGGGTCATCGCCTCGATCATCTCTTTGGCTTTGAGGTGGCCGTCGCCATCGACGCAACTGATATAGATGGTGCCGTCCTCTTCGATCTCGATCGTCGTATCGGTCTGCTCCTGGAGGCTCTTGATCATCTTGCCCGCGGGGCCAATGACCTTGCCGATGTACTCGGGATCAATCTCCATCGTGATGAGCTTGGGTGCGTACTTGCTCAGCTCCGGCCGCGGCGCGCTGATGACCTTGTTCATGATCTCCAGGACCTTCAGCCGGGCGGTTCGAGCTCGTTCGAGCGCTTCCACCAGAATGCGATGGTCAAGCCCGATGGTTTTGATATCAAGCTGGATGGCCGTGATGCCGTTCGTCGTACCGGCGACCTTGAAGTCCATATCGCCGAAGTGGTCTTCTTCGCCGAGGATATCGGTGAGAAGCTCGTGACGCCCGTTTTCTTCACTGACCAGACCCATCGAGATTCCCGCCACGGCCCCACGAATCGGGACGCCGGCGTCCATCAAGGCCAGCGAGCCGCCACAAACGGAAGCCATCGAGCTGGACCCGTTCGACTCGGTTATGTCCGAGACGATGCGGATCGTATAGGCGAAATCCTCTTCGGGCGGCCTGACGTATTCCAGGGCCCGCTCCGCGAGGGCTCCATGCCCGATCTCCCGCCGGCCCGGCCCGCGCACCGGCTTAATCTCCCCGACCGCAAAAGGCGGGAAGTTATAGTGCAGCGTAAAGTTCTGGGCGTACTCATCCAGCAGGCCGTCGACGATCTGGGCATCCCGGATGGTGCCCAGCGTCACGCTGACAAAGGCCTGCGTCTCGCCGCGTGTGAACAGCGCTGAGCCGTGGGTCCGGGGAAGCAGTCCGACCTCGCAGGAGATGGGGCGAACATCTGTATAGCCCCGGCCATCGGGTCTCTTGCCACCCAGAATCATTTGGCGGACGGTTTCCGACTCAATCCTGTCCAGGACACGGTTGAGCATCATCGAATCGACCGCCGGCTCGGCGGCTTGCTCGCCCGCCCCGGTGTACCGTGCACGGACCTCGTCAAAGAGCTCGTTGACGGCGTTGTTCCGCTCCTGTTTGCCGGGAACGGTCTTCAGCACAACGAGCCTGTCGTAGATCTCCGCCTTCACTTTTCGATAGAGCTCCATATCGAGCTCGATGACATTCGCCTCCTTCGGCACCCCCACCTTCTGCTGCAGCTCCTCAATCATCGCGACGACATCCTGGATGGCTTCGTGCGCCTTCTGAATGCCCTCGGCGATGACGTTCTCCGATAGCTCCCGGGCCCCGATCTCAACCATGTTGATGGCTTCTTTCTTGCCACCGACGAGCATGTTGAGGTCGCTGGTCTCCATCTGCTTATGAGTGGGGTTGACGACGAACTGGCCATCGACTCGGCCCAGCCGGCAAGCGCCGATGGGTCCGAGGAACGGAATTTTGCTGATCGACAGCGCCGCACTGGCGCCAATAAGGGCGGGTATATCGGGATCGTTCTCGCGATCCGCACTCATCACCGTAGCGATGATCTGTACCTCGTCATAATAGCCGTCCGGAAACAGCGGACGGATCGGCCGGTCGATAATCCTGGCGGTAAGAATCTCTTTGGTGGTCGGCCTTCCCTCACGCTTGATGAAGCCGCCGGGGAACTTGCCGGCCGCACTCACCTTCTCACGGTACTCCACGCTCAGCGGGAAGAACCCCACCTCCTCGATTCGCGGGGCGGCTACCACGGCGGTGACCAGCACCAGCGTCTCGCCATAGCGCACCATGACCGCTCCATGGGCTTGTCGAGCGATCCGACCCGTTTCGATGGTCAAGTTCCGGCCCGCGATCTCTCTTGAAACGGTGTGAACACCTGTCATAGAATACTTTCCTTCACTGATTTATCTGTAAACGCATTATCGCATGAATCTTATGTGCGCGGCTGTCCGCCCCAAGCGGAACACGCTCGCGCAGTCGGCGTTCGGCCCGACGCCGGTCGCGCGATTACTTCCGCAGCCCCAGACGCGCAATAATCGTCTGGTAGCGCTTCAGGTCGTTATCGCGGATGTATTTCAGCAGCGCCGATCGGGTGCCGACCATTTTGAGCAAGCCCCGTCGGGAAGAATGGTCTTTCGGATGCTCCTTCAGGTGCCCGGTGAGATCGTTGATTTTCTTCGTCAGCAAGGCGATCTGCACCTCCGGCGATCCGGTGTCTCCCTCATGTGTCCTGTAATCCCCGATAATGCTTCCTTTGTCTTCTTTCGTTAACATACTCTCTACGAACCCTTCTTGTTTTCCCTTACCTAAACTTTTTCAATGTCCAAATTACGAATCCCACAATCTAAACGACAGAACCCGACCTTGGCAAGCTTTTTCCCCCCAATCCGGGCAAAAAACCGGCGGACGACCGGGCCGTGACCCGGAAGCAGACCATCCGGCGGCCCACCTTGGGAGACAGCCCGAAGGGCGGCGGCAGTCGCGAGGTTCAGCCGCCCTTTTGCTGCTCCAGGAAGCTCTGCAGGATCTCGGCGGCGGCCAGGGCATCCAGGCGCTCCTGCTTCTTGGCTCTGCTAAGGCCGATTTCCCGCAATTTCTGCTCGGCTTCGAAGCTGCTGAGCCGTTCATCCTGGAAGCGGATGGGAATCGCGATATGCCGCCTCAGTTGTTCGGCAAAGGCCAGGACCTGCTTCGCCTGGGGGCCTTCCGAGCCGTCCATATTCAGAGGTAGTCCCACGACCACGGCTTCAATACTCTCATCTGTGACGATTTGACCGATCTTTTCGACCAGTCCCTTCTGCCCGTGGAGCACACCTAAAGGCGACACCACCCTCTCGCCGGCGTCGCAAACGGCTAAACCCGTCCGCTTTGCGCCATAGTCTATGGCCAGATATCTCATGCGTCGATGCCTTTGACGGGGCCACGGGATTATAGGAACTTCGTGCGGTTATGTTTTTCGATTTGCTCGAGCAGAGTCTTCAGCCGCTCCGTCTGGCTGACGGGACAAACCAGCGTGGCATCCGGCGTGTGAGCGATGACGAAGCCGTCGAGCCCGATGGCCGCAATCAGATGATTCTTGTCCTCCGTCACGACGATGCTGTTGCGGCAATCGAGAAGCTCGCTGGCGCCGGCCACCACGATATTGTTGTTCTCGTCCGACTTGATGACGTCGGCCAGCGCCGCAAAGGAGCCCATATCCAGCCATTGGCAGTCGAGCTGGATGGCGTGGACCTGGTCGGCTTTCTCCATGACCGCATAGTCGATGCTGATTTTGGGTAATTTCGGGAACCATTCCTGGAGCGTCTTGTCCTGCGCCGGCGTATCCCAGGCGGCGGCGATACGGCGCAGCGGCTCCATCGCCTCGGGCAGATTTTTTTGCAGATTGGACAGGATCGTCCGGACTTTCCAGACAAACATCCCGGAGTTCCAGGAGTAAGCGCCACTTTCGACGTACTGCCGGGCCGTGGCCTCGTCGGGTTTCTCCTTGAAGGCCTCCACCGAGTAAACGACGTTGCGGCACGTCGGGCACGCGCGGGGATCGGCGCACTTGATGTATCCGAGCTGTGTGCTGGGGAAGCTGGGCTTGATGCCGAACGTGATCAGTGCCTCCGGGTGATTGCCGATGAACTCAAAAGCGTCGAGGATTGCCTGGTGCAGGGCCTCGGGCGGCTCGATCAACTGGTCGGCCGTAAGGATCGCCATCACGGCTTCCGGATCACATTTGGCCAGGATCGTCGCGGCCAGACCGATGGCGCCGGCGGTATCGCGGACGGTCGGCTCGGCAATCACGTTGTTGATCGGCAGATCCTGAAGGTTCTCACGAACGAGATCCGCATATCCGGCGTTCGTCAGAACGAGGATATTGCGCACGTCGAAAATCGGGCTCAATCGCTCAAAGCATCGGCCCAGAAGCGTCTGCCCGTCCAGGAGTTTTAAGACCTGCTTAGGTCGCTTTTGCCGGCTCAGCGGCCACAGTCGCTTGCCCGTCCCGCCGGCCATGATTACGGCGTAGTTCATCGTTCGATTCCTTCGCTCTGTGCCACACGGCCTGCGCGTGTGGAATCCTCCCTGACACCAATCCACCTACACCAATTGTATATCGGCAACCTCCTCTCGGTTCGCTTCCAGCGGGAATTGGCCGGCCAGCCGCTTGCCGCCCAGCGCCGCTTCGACTTCATATTGGCCGAAGAAGCCTTGGAACGCCACGTTCCCACCGGGGCCGGTCGGGGCTTCTGTTTTCGTCCACCATCTGTCCTTGATGAGGCCGCAGAGCTGTTCATACACGGGCTTGGCGGTCATGTCGTCCCGGACCAGGCCCGCCGGTGCCCCCTGCCAGGCATTCTGGTCGGTGAAATCCCACCAGGTGATGGCGGCGACGGCTGGGTGAGAGAACAGCACCGTGTAGAACTCGGTCACGGCTTTGGCCTGGCGCTGCTCCCCTTCCGGTGTTGTCGCCCACGTCGAGCCTTGCTTCGGACCGGAAACAACGGTCGTTTCCGTGAAGTGCAGCGGCTTGCCGAACTTGGCGAAGCGCTCACACACGTCCCAAGTGTGGGCGGCACCCCAATAGCCGCCATGCATATGTGATTGGATGCCGATGACGTCGTAGAGCGGTTTGCCGCTCTCCTCCACAAGCTGGGAGAGCACCTTTTCTTCATAAGCGGGGTCGGTGCGATAATCGTTGATGACCAGCATGGCCTGCGGGTTTGCCCCGCGGGCGGCCTTGAAAGCTGTCCGCACGTATTCGCCGATACCCATCTTGGCGATGGCCTGCGTCAGATGCGGCGCGTTCTTCTTGGCCTCGTCCCGGTCGTAGTGGGTGGCTTCATTGACCACATCCCAGATGTCGATATTGCCCTTGAACTGCTTGGCGCACCGCGCGATCCGCTCGAACTGCAGTCGCATCGCCTCTTCCGGCGTGCTGTCGGCCAGCCAGGGCGGCTCGCCCCAGTTCCACGCCAGCGGGTGCCCTTTCATGGTGACTCCGTGGGCATTGCACCAGCGAATGATTTCCTCGGTGCGTGCATCTTCCGGCCGGCCCTTGCGACGCTCATACATCCACCAGTAGAAAGGCAGCGTGGCGTAATTCAGCAACTCCGCAAAGTGCTTCTCATAGGCCGCATTGTCCGCCGGTGTCCGGCAGCGGCCCAGCTTGAAGATGTTGCAGCCGAACAGGAACTTGTGCTTCGTCTGGCTGATGCGGAGGCTCACGCCCGCTGGAAGCGGCTGCCCATCCGGACCGAGGAATCGCAGGGCCGCCCTGCCTTTCCGGCACTTCAGAATGCGGTCCTCGGCCTCGCCCAGAACACGCTCGTCCACCTTCGCCGGACTGGACTCGCGAGCCAGGCAGATATAGGGTGTCGTCACCGCATATGCCGCTGCGGTGGCGGCGGCCCTCAAGAGATCCCGCCGGCGCAAAGGCATGTTTCTACGAGAATCACCGGTCTTTCTATTGCCGGTCATCTGCATCCCTCCAAATCAATGCTCTTGCCCAATTCGGTCAGGCCTGTGCCGCCTCGTCGACCAGCTTGATTTCCTTGTACCGGCAGAACTGAGCCAGTTCTTTTCTGACGTTGCCGTACACCGTCTGGCGGTGGAGCCCGTTCGACCAGTTCCTCCAGAGCGTGGTCACATCGCCGTCCACCTTGACGGTGATCTTGGTCCGGCAGCCACGGTCCTGCTCGACGGCGACCGGGGTATCGATGATCTCGCCCGTAAAGTACAGGATCAAGTCCGAGCCGATCAGGATCGCCTGGGTCACTTTCCCGCCCTTGCGCATCTCGACCTGCGGCGTGACGCCTTCCTGACGCTCCATGACCGTGCGCAACTTATACGGTGAGGCCGCGGCGTTCGGACCCGCCATCTTGCTCGAACCCATGCAATGGGCCAGAATGATGCTGTTGCTGGACTCATCGACCGTCGGATCGCTGATAAATCCGGGCTTGCCCGTCAGCCCCTGCAGGAGGATGTGCGTCATGGCGCAGCGCAGATCGGATTCGCAGATGCCGCCGAGACCCAGGTTGTTGAGCCGGCAGAAGCCCAGGCACGGGTAGCCGGGCAGCTTGATCGTCTTATCCCACATCGTGCCGTAACAATCGACGGTCAGCACCGTGGCGTCTTCCTCGGCCAGCATGTTCTCGAAGGCCAGGGCCAGCTTGCACGATTTGAATATGTCCTTGCGCGGCGGCTCCACGACCGCCTGGGCGCCTTTCATCCACCGGTCCGTCTCTGCCTCGGCGTCTTTATCGTCGATCGCATTGTACGCCTTTACCACCGTGTCGAGATCGACTTGCTTCATCTCGGTGCCGAACTTCTGCTTCATCTGGGTGGCGTAGTCGTTGAAGGGCCTCGTCGTCACATTGAGAATTTTGGCTTCCCGGAGGTGGTGAATCGCGCGGAACGGCCGGATGGCCACGCCAAGCTGCGCATAGTCGCTGGTCAGGAAGCACTCCAGCTTCGAGCCGATCGGCTGCCTCTGGAGGCCGCCGAACCCGACCCATTCATGGCCTGAGTACGGCACGGCAAAAACGGCCGTGGGCTTGCCGGCACTCAGGATCGCCTCTACGATGCCGCCGATGCCCATGCTCAGGTGGATGACCAGAACCCCGTCAACGCCCTGCAGTCTGTCCTTGAGCCGTTGGGCGTTCTCCGCGGAGGTCACGAGCTCATCGACGGCAAAATCGACGTCAGCCATCTCGTCGCCCAGCTTGGCGAATTGCTTATCATAGGAGCGCATCTCCTCCTGGAAATTCAGCTTTGGTGTCGGCCAGAGGCCCCCTTTGGTGCCGACATAGATGCGGGCGACTTTGACCTTGCTCTTTCGGCAGCCGGGGCTGATGAGCTTGGTGCCTCCCGGAGAGGCGTTGGCGGCGAGCAAACTGGCGCCGGCGAAATACACGGCGCCGCCGGCGGTCATCTGGATGAATTCCCTGCGATGGATTTGTCCTGACATGGCCATTCCCCTTCAATAATAGCGATGTTTCGGCGTGGTAGCGGCTCTCCTGTGTCGACAAGCCGTCCACGTCACGCGGCTTAGCCATCCTGCAACGCTCGGACGACCAGTACCTTACACCTTTATGACGTCGGCGTATTGTAGCAGCAGGGACTTGGTCTGTCCACTATTGAAGGAGATGACAATGACGCTGTTGGCGCCCATATCGACAAACTTCTTGACCCGGCCGAGGCCGAATTCCCTGTGCCGCACGAGTTGGCCGGGGGCAAATGCCGCGCTGCGATCCGTATCCGCCTGCAATGGTGAGAGCCGGCGCTGCGGCGGCAGGCTTGCCGGCGGTGGATCGTCCTCCGGCTCAGGCGCCTCGTGCATGAGACCGGGCCCGAGCTCGTACAGAAACTGGGAGGGAATCGTCCGAAGCAGTTGACCCCGGAAGTTGCGATATCGAGCATAACTGATGGTGAGAGTTGTCTTGGCACGCGTGATGCCCACGAAAAGAAGCCGGCGTTCTTCCTCCAGCTCCTCGGGGCTACGAGCGGCTCGCTCGTGGGGAAGCATGCCCGTCTCCAGACCGATGATGAAGACGTGCTCAAATTCGAGTCCCTTGGCGGCATGGAGCGTCATGAGGGCCACACGGTCGGCCGTCCCATCATACGCGTCCGTATCGCTGAAGAGGGCAATCTGCTGGAGATAATCCACGAGCGAAGGGCTTTCCGTCTGCTGGTCGTACGCCGCCGCCGCGTTGATCAGCTCTTGGATGTTTTCCAGGGCCGTTTGTCCCTCGCTTCCCGCACTCTTGAAGGACTGTTCGAGGCCCGAAATCCGGAAGACCTGCTCCGCCAAGGGGGCGATTTTGCCGGTCGCCTGCTGCGCAAACTCATCCATCATCCGGACGAAAGCGGTGAGCTTCGTTTTCACGCCGCTCGTCAGACCGGTGATTTCATCCACTCTTCTCAGTGAGTCAAACAGCGGAATGCTGCTGCGGGAGGCATAGTCCCGAACCCTGTCGACCGTCACTTTCCCGATGCCGCGGGTCGGCGTATTGATGATACGCAGCAAGGCGACCTCGTCCGCCGGATTGACGACAACCTTTAGGTACGCCAGGACATCGCGGATCTCCTTGCGATTGTAGAACTCGACGCCCCGCACGACCTGATACGGGGTCTGCCGGCGGATGAAGGCCTCCTCCAGGGCCCGGCTCATCGCGTTGATGCGGTAGAAAACAGCTATCTCTTTACCCGCGGCGCCTGTCGCAATCAGTTGGCGGACCCGCTCGGCGACACCATCGGCTTCCGCGCTTTCGTCATCATAGCTCTCGACGCGGACCCAGCCCTCGTGCGACCGGGTGGGCACAAGGCTCTTTTCCTTGCGGTGCCGGTTGCAGGCGATGAGCTTGTCGGCCACGCGCAGGATGTCCGCCGTGCTGCGGAAATTCTCCTCCAGCTTGATGATGATGGCGTCGGGCCAGTCTTTTTCGAAGGCCAGAATGTTCCGGATATCGGCCCCCCGCCAGCGATAGATCGACTGATCCGGGTCGCCCGTCGCACAAATGTTGTTGTGGTAGGACGCAATCGCCTTGGCCAGCCGGTATTGGGCGTGATTCGTGTCCTGGTATTCATCGATGAGCAGAAACCGGAACCGGTCCGAGAGCTCGCGGCAAACGGTGGAGTCGTGCTCCAGCAGAAGGGCCACCTTCATCAGCAGATCGTCGAAATCCAGGCCGTTGCGTTCCGCCAGGATTTCCTGGTACCGGGCGTACACGCGGGCGAGCACCCGCGAGAAGACATCATCCGCCTGCACCTGGAACTCTTTGGCATCAACGAGCTTGTTCTTCAGAGTCGATATCGCCTCGAGGACGCGCGCCGGCGCTATGCTGGTCGTATCGATCTGGCGCTCATGCATGGCCTGCTTGATGCACCGGCCCTGGTCGGATTCATCATACACGCTGAAGTTCGGATGGATGCCCGCGGCATCGGCATAACGCCGGAGGATCTGCACGCAGAGCGAGTGAAACGTGCTGATGTGCGCGCCGCCGGAGACGCCGAGCGCAATCGCGCGTTGCCGCATTTCCTCCGCCGCCTTGTTGGTGAACGTGATGGCGCAGATGTTATACGGCTTGACCCCGGCCTCGATCAGCGCCGCGATGCGGTAGGTGATGACGCGCGTCTTCCCGCTGCCCGGCCCGGCGAGCACCAGCAAAGGCCCCTCGCGGTGGCAGACGGCTTGTCTCTGGGAGGGTGTCAGTTGTTGCAGAAGTGTCTCGTGCATGCCCGAAGTCGAATTCCTGTCATGGTGTCTCGGTGTTTCCTGATGGTTCCATCTGCTGACGCCATTCGTCTTCGGTTTGCTCCAATTGCTTGAAGATGTCCGGTCGCTCGACTTTGATGCGGTCGCGCAGGCCCACCCGCACGTACAGCGGATAGACGTCGTTGTCCAGGAACTGACGAAGCCCGAAATAGCGCAGGACCCTCATCGGGGGCAAGGCAATCCGCTCCGAGTCCGGATACTTCGCCAGGTAGTAATCATACGCATCCTGAGCGAAGCGCTCCCTCATGGCGGCGGCATTATCATCGCGAATGGCGTAGAAATAATAGCCCTCCGTAAGCGTGCTGGCGATCATCTCGGCGGCGTCCTGAATGCCGAAACCATCGAGCTCCTCGCGGAGGCGATTCCTGGCAAATTGATCGAGCGACACGCTGAAATCCTGGATGTTGGGATAGCGCTTCCGCAGCTCGTTGTAGATTCTCAGGGCATAACCCTTGATTCCCGCCTGGTAGAACGAGAACACGGCGTTTTTGAGCATGTTGCGATACCCGTTATCCAGCGATTCGAAGCGGGTGCGATCGCCCTCATACTTCGCAAGGATTTGCGCCGAGGCCTTGTGATAGGAATCGAACATCTGCAGGTCCGGCCCGAGAAAGAGGCTTTTCTGCGGCGGTTGAGGTTTGGAGGCGACGTTCGGCTCGGTAGCGGCCTGTTCGGTCGGCCCCTGCATGACCATAATTTTGCCGTAGCGAAACAGGTTCTGAAGACTGTGGAGCACAATGCGATCCGTGTTGGTTTCGTCCATACTCAGCTCACGGTTCTCCTCCCGTGCGGCAACGTCCAGCGCTTTGACGGCCCAATAGATGGCATGGCTGTCGGGGTGGCGCCAGTCCATGGGAGAATGCTTGTTCGGATCGCTGAAGTCGACCGGCCCGTACATCTGATTGACCTTGCGCATGAGCGCCGGGTCGAGCTTCCACTCGTCGCGAAGCTGGTACGCTTTGGCGAAGATGTCAAACTTCTTCAGAGCATCGGTTTCGCGATACGCATCGATGACTTTTGCTGCCTCCGGCTTGAACCGCCGGGGGCTTTGGCGGAGCGAAAGGTAATTGCGCACGAAGTCTTTGTCCGCGGCGAAGACCTCATCGGCGGCTCGCAGTGCCTGGATGAACCCGGCCATGTTGGGGTCCCGGACGATCTGAGCCCATCGCGTGGGTGCCCGCATCAGGGCCTCAAAGTACTGGTTGTCCTGCCGGCGAAGGCCATTATCCGGCGACTCCAGCAGAGGCCCCAGCGCTTCGGCAAACTGGAGCTTATAATACTCGTGAGCGTCGTCGGACACGCCGCCCATCTTGTGCTGGAAGATGCGCCCGAGCTCGCGGTAGAGCGAAAGCGACTTGGGATTCAGGGGAATGCCTTTGTCGCGCAGCAGCTCGTAGCCGTTCTTCACCCAGCGCCAGCGTTGTTCCGGCTGCGAGGCCGGAATGGCTACGGAAATATTGTAGGCCATGTTCCAGGCCTGAAATTCCCAGACGGCGGAGAACCGTGGCTGCAGAGTCGTGATCCACTCGGCAAGCTGGCGGGCATCGAAGAACTGCCCTTCATCCTTGAGCTTGTCCGCCCGCATCCAGAGGATATCCACGACCAGACCCCGGAACGCACCCATGGCGACGGTGGCAAAGACCAGAGAAGGTGGTGCGCCTTCGAGGGGCGGATTGATCGTGATCTTCATCTTCTCCCGCTGCGCGTTGATGGGGTCGAGTTGCATGCCGGCCGCGACCAGTAAGGCCCCCCCCGCCACCACGCAAACAAACACGATCAGGAAATCACGCGTACGCACGGTCAATTCCACCTGTCCACGTCTTTGAGACAGCCGTTTTTACTCGAGCCCTTACACCACAATCTTCGCCAGCTCGCGGAAGCTGAAGATAATCAGAGCGAATACCAACAGCAGCGAAGCCTTAATCAACACCATCACGAGCGCCACTTCACCGAGAAAGCTCCAGGTCATCAGCCGCGCCGGGACCAGGAATTTCGTCGGATTATACTTGTCGAACTGCGGCAAAAGTTGGATGACCCCTTTGACGGTATACGAGTAGACCCGGCTGATGTTCTCGCTCATGTAGGTGAACGAATCGAGGACGAAGCCGCTGGTCGTACCCGTCAGGAAGATGACCAGGCAGAACAGGATCGCCACAGGAAACGACAGGAAACTCGCCGCCAGGGCACCCAGGCACGCGAGAAAGACCAGCCGGCACAGGATCAACAGGGCCGCCCGGATGAAGTTGCCCGTGAACGTGTCCGCCTTGTAGAGCACTTCGAGCCCATCTTCGACCGGGAAGATGACAACCGTTTCGTTCAGGGGTGGGTTAAAGTATCCCACCGCGAGATAGCCATCTTGGGCTACGACGCCGGCGGGCACTTCCAACTCCCGGAATGTCCGCACGGCATCCTTGCGGATCTGGCGTCCAATGGGCGTGCTGACCTGAGGGCTGTTCGGATCGAGCATTCCGCGCAGGTCCCCAATGCGCCAGTCGCCATACACCTGCTCGTCCGGCGGGGTAACCGAGACATCGTACTTGAACCGTATGAACAGGCTCTGGTTCGGGTCCGTCGGCCTGACGTTCCGGAATTCCCAGACGATGGCTTGGCCGACCGCGACGGCCCGTTTTTCCAAGCGCTTGCGATTGGTCAATTGCTTCATGATCTCCTGGTGCGTGAAGTCCGGGTAGAGAGCCTCCAACTGGTCGTTCTGCTGGAGGCTGCGGTAGAGCTCATCGACTTCCTTGCGAACGTCGATCACGGGCGGGGTCAGGCTGGCCCGGGCCGTGTAGAACTCGTTATCGACCGCCTGCCGCTCCTCCGCCGAGGCTTTGAGGAATCCCGGCATCACAGAGATCACGCCGTAGATGATGCCCGCGAACAGGGTAAGCAGCGCCACGTCGAGCACAATGACACCCAAGACCTTGCCGAGGATAAGCTGATAGCGCCGGATGGGCTTGGTTACGACCGTGTAAATCTGGTGCTGCTCGATGTCGCTGGTGATCGTGTAAATGGAGACGATAATCGTGAGCAGACTGAGCAGCAGGCTCGTCAGCGACAGGCCGTAACTTACGAACGTCTGCAACCGGCCCTTGAGCGTTCCGTCGCCGGTCGCCGTGAAACCCATGACCGGCAGCAGCACCAGCAGCAGAACGATGAAGGCGGCCGCTACCTTCAGCCGCAGGGCCTGCCGGATGGTATTCGTCGCGACGGCCCAGATCTTACGCATGGCCGGATTCTCCACCCTTGTCCTGGTCCGGCTTCTCCACCGGTTGCGTCTCCGCCGACGGCGCTGCCCGTCCCGTCAGCTCATCGAGCAGGTTCTTCTTGATCTGCCGGCGTTTTTCCGACGTGTCCGCCTCGGTTTCAACAGGCTTCGTTTTGTCCGTCTCCGTGGGTGCCACCGGCCGGGTCTCCGGACTCGGGGCTGCTTGCGTCAATCTGCTGAGCAATTCCCTCTTGGGTTGCGACGTGGTCGTCGGGCGAGGCTGAGTCCTCTCGGTCTGCACCGGCTCAGCCGGCGTTTTCTCCGCGGCGGGAGTCGAGACCAGCTTGTCCAGGATGCTCTTCTTGCCTTCCGCCGTGAGGAAGTCGCCGATCTGCGTCGTGCTGACCGCGCCGCTCGTCGGCTTCGCCTGCTGCTGCGCCTCGAGGACGGTGTGGATGAAGAAGGTTTCCAGCTTCTCCATCGGGGAAGAGACCTCGCACTCGGCGTGCTCCTCTCTCAGAATCTGTTTGATTCGATCGACGATCGTGTCGCTGACGGCGTCCGTGATGATCTGCCTCTTGTTGGTCCTTTGCAGCAGGTCTTTCACCTGCCCCTGGGCCTGGACCTTCCCGCCGTAAAGGATGGCGATCCGGTCGCAGACATCCTCGACATCGGCGAGCAGATGGCTGCACAGCAGGACGGTCTTGCCCCGCTCGGCGAGATTCACAATCAGGTCCTTGAATTGTCGCGTTCCGATAGGGTCGAGACCGGTGGTCGGCTCATCCAGAATCAGCAGGTCCGGATCATTGATCAAGGCCTGGGCCAGACCGATGCGGCGCGCCATGCCCTTCGAGTAGGTGCCGACCGGCCGGCTGGCGACGGCCTTCAGGCCGACCATTTCGAGCAGGGCCTCGATGCGTGCCTCGCGCACCCGCGCGTTCAATCCGAACAGCTTGCCGTAGAAGTCCAGCGTCTCGCGGGCGTTGAGAAACCGGTACAGATAGGATTCCTCGGGCAGGAAGCCGACCCGGGCACTGATCCGGGGATCGGTCCCATCGCCGCCGAGCAGCAAGGCGTGCCCCTTCGTCGGGTACAGGAGACCCAGCAGCATCTTGATGGTCGTGGTCTTTCCCGAGCCGTTGGGGCCCAGGAGCCCGAAAACCTCGTTCGGCCGGATTTGCAGATTCAGGTCATCGACCGCGTAGACCCGGGCCCGACCCCACCAGTCGGAGAAGACCTTCGTCAGTCCGATTGTCTCGACAGCGTACTCCATAATTCCCTATCCGTCACAGCCTTCGGTGGAACACGAGCTTGCCGCTCCCGACCTTCATCACCTCGTTGCCCCATGCCCTCACGCCAATGCCAGTTGCGGCTCGTGGTCCAGTTCCTCACCCTGGCGGAACAGCCGGGCGCTGTTGAACACGACGACCAGCGAGCTGGCAAAGTGCAGGAACGCGGCGGCGGCGGGCGGCACGAACTTCGACAGGGAGATGCCCAGCACGATGAAGATGACTCCGAATGCCAGGTTCTGGTTGATTACACGCCGCGTTTTGCGGGAGACGTCGACAAGAAAGGGGATACGCCGCAGATCGTTATTCATCAGGGCGATGGAGGCCGAGTTGATAGCGACGTCGCTGCCGGCGGCCCCCATGGCGATACCGAGATCGCCCGCGGCCAGCGCCGGAGCATCGTTGATGCCGTCGCCGATGACGACGACCGTGTGTCCGTCCTTCTTGAGCTGCTCGACCACGGCAAGCTTGTCCTGCGGCAGACACTGTGCTTTATAGTCGGTGCAGCCCAGCTCGGCCGCCACGCGATTGGCCACTTCGCTACGGTCGCCGGTCAGCATCGTCACGCGCTTGATGCCGGCGTCCATCAGGTCCGCGATGGCCCTTCGTGCTTCCGGCCGGGTCTTGTCCTGCAGGCCGATCCAGCCGATGCAGCGCGAGTCCTTGGCGACATACAACGTACTGAAGCCCTGCTCTTCGTGGAGCCGGGGATCGGGGACGTTGCTCACCTCGATACCATTTTCCGCCAGGAACGTGTCGCGGCCTACCATGATGCGGGAGGAATTGATCTTGGCCGTAACCCCTTTGCCTGGTGTCTCCTTGAAACCTTCGGAGCCGGCCAGCGACAGGCCGGCCTCTTTGGCCACTTCCTGAAGGGCCCGGGCCGCCGGGTGCTTGCTCATCTGCTCGGCCGCGGCGGCCTCCGCCAGCAGATCCCCGGGCTCGACCCCCTCGGCGGGCGTCAGTTTCGTGACGTACAACCGGCCGGTCGTGACGGTCCCCGTCTTATCGAACACCAGGGCGGTCATTTTCCCGGCCACCTCGAGATCCGCCACGTTCTTGACCAGGACGCCAAGCCGGGCGGCGGCCGAAATCGCGGCAATCATCGCCGTGGGTGTCGCCAGGATCAGGGCACAGGGACATGAGATCACCAGGATCGTAATGGATTGATTGATGTTCCGCGTGAAGACCCAGACGATGAACGCAATCATCAGAATCGTCGGCACATACCACGAAATGTAGCGGTCGATGATTCGCATGATGGGGATTTTCGTCTGCTCTGCCTGTATAATCAGCGACTGCACCTTGCCCAGCGTGGTATCCTTGCCGGCTTTCGTCACATGGATGTCCAGGACGCCCGTCAGGTTGTTGGTGCCGGCGAAAACCTGCATGCCCGGGACCTTATCGACGGGCAGCGACTCGCCCGTGATCGTCGCTTCGTTGACCGAGCTGAGGCCGTCGTCCACTTCGCCGTCGGCGGGAATATTGTCTCCCGGGCGTACCCGGATGCGGTCGCCCGGCCGCAGGTCGCTGACCCGGACCTCTCTCTCCGCGCCGTCCTGGCCAAGAAGGTTGGCTCTCACGGGTGTCAGCTTGATCAGCGATTCGATGGAGGCGCGGGCCCCTAACGCCGTGCGCGTCTCAATGAGCTCGCTGAGCAGCATGAAGAAGCCGATCAACCCGGCCGCAACATACTCCTCCATCCGATCCTGCACCTGGGGTTTGGAGGCGGCCGCCGCAAGAGCCGCGATGATGCCCAATGCCGCCAGCTCGTCCATGTGCGATTCGCCCCGGATCAGGCTGTGAACCGCATGGACGACGATCGGGGCTCCGAGCAGAACGGCACCCAGCAGGGCGAACATCTCCGTGTTGAAGCTGTCGGCCCCGTAGAAGAACCGGGCGATGCCGCTGTTGATCAGCAGGACGCCGCCGGCCAGCGTGCCCAGCAGTGCGATACTGACGCGAAGCTGCTTGTCGCGCGTCTGGTCGGTGTCGAACTGCTCTTTGAAATGTAAGTGCTCGTGAGTCATAACCTCGTTCTCTTATCGAGTCTCTGTGTCGCCCCTGTCGTTCCAAGCCGATCAGTTTGTCGCCGCCTGCGGCTGGTTCTGCTTCTGTCTGGGAGTCGCATCCCGGTTGATCATCACCCGGAATTCCTGCTCCCGGGCCCGTTCGGATTTGTCCAGGATGAACTTCTCCTGGGCGTTCTTCAGGACTTCTTGGATCACATCGAGATAAATCCCTTGCGCGATAATCTGCGGCCGCTTGCGGTACTCGGGCAGAAGACCGAGGAGATATTCGGCGTTCGCCTTGGCCCTTTCGACCACCCGGGTCCGGTAGGTTTGAGCCTGGGCCATTGTATCTTGCGCGTTCCCGGCCACCTCCATCCACAGGGGTTCCCGCTGCTCTTCGGTGGTCTTCTCGTTCATCAAAGCCTGGTACAACGGCTCGGCCACACGGCCGGCGGTCTGGGTGAGCATATTGTCCGCGTAGGTTCGGGCCTCGCTGATGGCCTGCTGGCTTCCCTGGCTGGCGGTGAAGAAAGCCTGGAACGCCTCATCGACCTGTTTAGGCCACTTGACGTCGACAAGCTGGACCTGTGTCACGCGAATACCGCTTTCCAGCTCGTCCAGCTTTTGCTGCACGAGCTGATGCACGCGCTGGCCGATCGTGCCGGCGCTCAGGATCGCCTCGTCGATACTGCACCGAACCAACGCGTTTACCACAGCGTTCTCGACCACACTCTTCAGCAGCGGCGTGATGCTCTCGGTCATGACATCGAAGTACACCTGGCCCGGCTTGACGTCTTCGACGTGGACATTCCGGAAGAACTGCTCGACACCGGTGATCTGATAGTTGATCTGCCACTTGGTGTGAACGATGTTGTAGTCGCTTCCGTCATCGCTCCAGAGGCGTTGCTGTCCGGCCGGGATGGCTTTCTGTGCCGGCAGCGCTACTCTCTCGACCGCCGGCGCGGCACGTCTCTGGCTGCCGGTGAGGCAATATCCCTCATCGACGGGGTTCAGCTTCTCGGGAATGAGCCGCCTCGGCTTCGGACCCGGGCCCAGAATATCCTCGCGGGTCTCTTTGTACCAGAACGTGTTGACGGCCAGATTAACGTTCTTCCCCACGGGGATTCTCACCAGCTCATCGATCGGGTACGGAAGCACCCAGTGCGCGCCCGGACCAAGGATGGCGTCTTCCCCGACACCCCGAATCTTGCCGAAGCGAAGGACCAGCGCCCGCTCATCCTGCGCCACCGTTTTGAATCCGGAAGCGAGAAAGGCGATGACCACGATAATCATGATGACCTTCAGGATCGCGAAGCTGATGCGGAGGGCATCGGAAAGGGACTTGCCGGCCGCATCGAGCTCCTCGCCCCGGGAGGGGGGCGACTTCGATTCCTGCTTGGCCGCGGGGTCGTGCTCGTGTCTATGTTCGTCCATCATGACTTTCTGCCTGCTATCCACCTGTCCTACTGCTGTTTCGCCGGCATATTGGGTTCCAGCGACGGCATCTCGCGAAGAAGCCGGAACGGCTGGCAATCCGCAGGAATGACAATCGTGGCCCGCTCCTTCAGGATGGTCCCCAGGGCCTCGAGGTTCCGCAGAAAGAGGGCCAAGCCCCGATCTTCCTCCAGCATCTTATAGTATTTGGCGGCCTCGGTATCGCCCTGGCCGCGGATCTTCTTCGCCAGTCCCTCGGCAGCGGCCAGCAGCACGTCTCGCTGCTTGTTGGCCGTAGCCCGAATCCGGATGGCCTCGGCCTGACCCCCGGAAATGGTATCCGCGGTTTGGCGCCTCCGCTCGGCCTTCATCCGGTCGAATACCTTCTTCGTGACGTCTTCGCTGACTTTGAGCTGCTTGATGCCGACTGTCTTGACCTCAATGCCGTAGTTCTGCCGCACCGGCTCCTTGAGGTCAGCAAGCATTTGCTCCTGGATCTTGTCAAAGTGAATCTTGTTCGGGTCGCTGTTGACGAACTCGCCGAAGGCGTGCTGACCGATGACCCGGTTCTGCGTGTCGCTGATCTGACTGCGAAGCTTTTCCTCGGCGTTCCCGATGGTCCGGACGGCACTGAGGAACTTGAGCGGCTCGGCCACCCGCCAGACGACATACGTGTTGACGATGACCGAGATCGCTTCCCGCGTGGTCGTCTCGGCCAGAGTGGCCGGCTCGAAGACCCTCATGCGGGAGTCGAACTTGTGCACCTGCTCGATAGGCGTCGGCCATTTGCAGTAGAGACCGGGTTTCGTGACCTCGCGAACCGGTCTGCCGAATCGCGTCACGAAAGCCGATTCGGTCTCGCGGACCTGGAACGTCACGAGATAGACGATCATCACGATAAAGATGATGGCCACCAGGATCGGAATCGCTATGTTTTTCATTTCTGGCTGGTCTCCTCAATGCCACCGATGTCATACAGATTGGGCGTGAGTTTCTCCTGCAGATCCACGATGATGACTTCCTTATCGTTCGGATCGGCAGCGACCACGTACTTGCGGACGCCCTGCAAGCTCTCTTCGAGGACGACTAATCTCTGCTCGCACTGATAGATTTCCGGAGCGGCTTTGTAGGCCTGGAGCTGGCCGGCGAACCGCTCGCCCGTCGCTTTGGCCAAGGCCGCTTTCTGGAACTTGTAACTCTGCGCTTCGCTGAGGATTCGGAAGATCTCGCCCCGCGTCTCGCCGAGGGCCGCGTAGAATTGCTCTTGCGCCTGCCCCTGGTCTTGGGCCGCCTGATACTTCTCAGCCAATTCCGCCAGTCGGGAGGCTTTGGTCACGGAGCCGACCAGCATGCTCAGGTTCGCGTTGCTTTCCGCCTCGGCCTCAAGGACGAGCGCCTGCTTTTCCTGAACGGCCCCAATCACGGCCTGATAGTCCAGAGCGACCTCGGGCGGCGGGTGAACACCTTGCAGGCCGACAAAGACCACCTCCACACCCAAGCCCATCTCGTCGGCGGCGGACTGAATCCTCTCCATGAGGACTTGCTTGGCCATGGTTCTGCCCGCCCCGAGCAGGCAGCGGGTGTCGGGACTTTGTCCCACCTCGTCATCGGCCTCCGCGCGGGCGCTGGCCGCGAACCGGGCCAATTCGTGGTAGCAGATGCCCTCGAGCAGCCGACCGGGATCGCTATGATTGTAAATATAGGCGTACAAGTCTTTTATACGATATTGAACGGGGATATTCGCCTTGACCAGGCCGACCGGGACCGCCCCGGCGATTAACCCTTCGCCGGCTTGATCGACGCTGTACTGGGCCGCCACAAGCACATTGTGCTCTTCCTTATAGTGGGTCTGGCCCCACAGGAGCTTGGTTTCCGGCACGATCGCGCCCGTGTTCTGGTCCTTATTCGGCACGTACCCGACGTACAGCTCCATGATCTGTTTCGTTCGATGCCGGTAGGCGACATCGACGGGCCAGGGCAGCTTGACTTGGAAGCCGGGGCCGATGTGCCGGACCTGACCGCTGCGATCGACCGGATTGCCGAATCGCTCGACGATGGCCTCTTCATCCGGAGCCACGACCACGATGCAGCTTGCCAAATAAAGGGTCCCGGAGGAAAAAAGTATCAGAGGGATGATTGCTTTTTCGAGAAGCTTGTAGAACCAGGTCTGGGACACCTGAAAGCCGAACTGATAGTCGATGGCGGCCGCGACGCTTCGGAAGATGCCGCCGGGCTCGTTGATGATGCCCAGGAGCCGGCTGTCGAACGCGGCCCTGCTGTACTGACCCTTCAACCTGGGGCGATAGACATCCAGTACGATATTCAGTGCCGTCTCGACACCGAGGATGACCAATAGGGCCGGGACAATGTAGCCGACGATCTTTAAGAGAGACTCGATCTGGAAGTGAACGAGTGCCAGGGCGACGGCCAGCGCGAAGCAAAGCAAAGCCACGGCCAAGGAGAAACTGCCCCCCGCCCGCAGCGGCTTCCACAGCGGCTCGGCGGACATGCCCGTGGCATAGCGCGACAACAGGAAGCTGACAAACGCGATCGCCGTCATGATGACGGCACAGACCAGCGGCTGCTGGGCCTGGACATCCGCCGGGCGCGAGATGCTCTTGAACAGGTAGAGACTGATGCCGATCTCATACACGGCGATCAACGCGGCAAAGACGGGGATGAACCATTTCTCCAGGACGTCGAGACGCCGCTGGGCCACCGCAAAGAAGGTCGCCTGGTCACCTTTGGCCTGGAAAATCGTCGCGGAGCTTTTCTCCCTGGCCAACTGGCTCATGTCGAGCTTTTCCTGCTCGGCCAGGCTTCGCTGGTGGAACTGCAAGGCCAGAACCAGCCAGATGGCGGCCGCCGCAAGGATTTGCCAACCCACCGCCGAGACGGCGAAAAAGCCGCTCCATCGACCGAGGAAGAACGCGGTGCCGAAGAAGATCAGGCTCAGAACCAGTGATGCCCAGGCCACCTGCTCGGGGCGTTTCGACGATACTGTCATGTGTGACTAAGCTCCACGCTGCGAACCGAAAACCTGCTCATCCAGTACTATTTCGTACAGGCTCTAATCCTTTACAAGCAGGGAGTCCTGCACTATATAACACGGAAACCGACTCTCGTGTAGTCATAATCGCGAAAAAATACGCGTCAGATTCTCGTTTCCCGAGCAGCGCGAAGTTGCCGGCGACATTGTGGGTGAATGATGAATAAGCTGCTGACAATTGCGAAAAACACCTTCGTTGAGACCCTTCGCCAACCCGTTTACGCCGTCATCATTGTCGCCGCCCTGCTGCTGCTGCTGGTCAGTCCTTCGTTGTCGATGTACACCATGGACGACGACAACAAACTCCTTCGCGAGTTGGGGCTTTCTACGCTGTTCGTGACAAGCTTGTTCATCGCAATCTTTTCGGCCTCCGGTGCCGTGGCCGTGGAGATGGAGAACAAGACGATCATGATGGTGCTGACCAAGCCCGTGCAACGTCCGATATTCGTCGTGGCCAAATTCCTTGGCGTGGTCGCCGCGGTGGCCCTGGCCCAGTATCTGTGCACCGTCGGCCTGCTGATGGCGATTCGCCACGGCGTCCTGGCGACGGCCTCGGATACGCACGATTGGACCGTCGTCAGCGCCGCCGCGGCGGTTGTTGTCGCGACCATTCTGTTCAGCGCCTTCTTCAACTATGCCTACGATTGGAAATTCACTTCCACCGCCGTTGTCGTGGCGGCCATTCTGGCGACATTTGCCATGGTGTTTCTGGCGTTCATCGACCGGGATTGGAAGTTCAATCCCGCCAAGAACGGCATCAACACCCTCGATATCTATGGCTCGATCCTGCTGTTCTTAGCGGCGGTTATCATCGCGGCTCTGGCGGTGGCCATCTCGGTGCGTTTCAACGTCGTCGTGACCCTTTCGGCCTGCATCGGGGTATTCCTGCTCGGCTTAGTCAGTGATTACGTATTTGGCCGGTTCGCCGATGTCCACCTGTGGGCCAGGATAGGCCGCTTCCTGGTGCCCAACTTGCAGATTTTCTGGATCAGCGACGCGATTTATGAGGGTACGGCGGTGCCGTTCAAGTACCTTCTGATTAGTGCCTCCTACGCATTGTGCTATGCGGCCGGCATTCTTGCCCTGGCGGTCGCTTTGTTCCAACGCCGGCAGGTCGGTTAGCCAATCTCTGTCCTGCTGATAGGTTGCCGGCCGGTCATCACACACCTTACGATTGAGTTGTCTGCAGCTTGTCATGTCGAGCGAAGCGTAGCGCAGTCGAGACATCTGGCCACGAATCTGACGTGTCGCCCATGCGCAGCCAGATTTCTCCGCTGCGGCCCGCTGCGCGGGCCTCCGGTCGAAATGACAACAAAAAGCACACCATTCATTCGGGCCCGGTATTAGAGGCCTTCGAGACTCAGAGGGCCTATTTCTCGGCCGCTGGAGGGCATTTCACCGACGACCTGTTACATTCTCAAACGCCCACTTCCTTGATCACGGCGATTTCGTCGCACTCGCTCTGCTTCGGACAACGGGCGCAGTCGCTCCAGACTTTCATCGGCAGGCCCTCCTTTTTCGTGATTGTGAACCCCGTCCGCGCGAAGAATGTCGGCTCCAGAGTCAGGGCAAAGACCCGCGGAACACCGAGTCGCCGGGCCTCCTTCAGGGCCGCCTCGACCAGCGCGGTTCCGATCCCTTTGCCCCTCTGATCCGATGCGACAGCCAGTGACTTCATCTCGGCAAGATCGGACCAAACGACCTCCAGGGCACAGCACCCAACCACCGCCTCATCCCCGTCTCGCTCGGCCACCAGGAAGGTCTGCAGGTTCTCATAAATCTCGGCCAGAGACCGAAAGAGCATCTTGTCGTGCTCGGCATAGCAGTTGATCAAGGCACAGATGGCTTTGGCGTCGGAGATTTTGGCATTGCGAATCTTCATGGGCTAAAGTATAGCGGCAGCCCGGCCGTTTTCAACCAGCTTGTGCCGTCCCCCCTCCCCGGTGTGTGATTAAGTCTCGTGGTACCCATGCCCTCCTTCTGTCATCCTGAGCGGCAGTGAAGGATCTGGCGGTGGACGTAAACGTGGACTCGATGCGGGAGGGAGCTTCTCCTTCGCTGCCCAGATGCTTCGCTTCGCTCAGCATGACAAATGGAGATTGGTCCCCCACAAAACGTAGTCGCACACCGTTCCCGGCAAAAAACGAAAAAACAGTGGCAAAACCGCCGACGGCCACTACAATGGTCCCGATTCAGGTTGGGTGGCCGCAGGGCTCATGAAATTTATATTGATAGATAGAATTGTCGCGCTGGAAGAAGGCAGGACGCTCACTGCGATCAAGAATGTGTCGCTGGCAGAAGAGTATCTGGGCGACCATTTCCCGGTGTTCCCGGTGTTGCCGGGTGTGCTGTTGTTGGAAGGCATGATCGAGTCGGCGGGCTGGCTGGTGCGCAAGACCGAAGATTTTGCCCACAGCATGATTTTACTGGAACAGGCCCGGAACATAAAATATAAGAGCTTTCTGCCGCCGGGGTCGCAGATCGAGTACACGGTGGAAGCCAAGGTAATCGAAGAGAACGTCAGCAGCTTTACCGGCTGCGGCGTGGCCGAAGGACAGACGATTGTCGAGGGGCGATTCTCGCTGCGGCACTTCAATCTGGCCGAGCGGAACCCCGCGTGGGCGGCGGTGGACGCGCAGGTAATCGAAGGAATGAAGAACCGATACAAGCTGCTCTCGCCGCAGAGGTGAGCCGGTGTTCGGAAGAAGGACTTTCAAAAGACGACAGTGACCGGAGGTAGCAGGAACCATGGCTATGAGTCGGGATGAGATTTTTCAGAAGGTACAAGGGGTGTTGGTGGACGCGCTCGGGGTCGACGATGATGAGGTGACTGCCGACGCCACGCTGATGGGGGATCTCGGTGCCGAGAGCATCGATTTCCTCGATATCGTGTTTCGGCTGGAGAAAGCCTTCGGGATGAAGGTGCCGCGCGAGGAGCTTTTCCCCGTCGAGAGTCTGCTGAATGACCCGCAACTGGTCAGCAACGGCAGGCTGACCGACCAGGGCTTGGCCGAGCTTCGCCAACGGGTGCCGCATACGGATCTGACGGAGTTTCAGAAAAATCCCGATATCAACAAGCTGGCGGATTTGTTTACCGTCAATGCCATTGTGAATTACGTGGACAGCCGTATGAATGCGGCCTGAATCTGCAGGTCTTCGAATTGACAAGAACGGCAGGATTGCTCAAGCCAACCTGCCGTTCGTTTTCGTGCCGGGTTCTCATGCGTTGGATCTGGATCGACAAGTTTATTGAGTTTCACAGCGGCCGGCGGGCGGTGGCCGTCAAAAACGTCACGCTCGCCGAGGAGCATTTGCACGATCACTTCCCCGGTTTTCCCGTGATGCCGGAGTGCCTGATGATCGAGGCCATGGCCCAGACCGCCGGCATCCTCGTGGGAGAAGCGAAGAACTTCCAGGAGAAAGTCATTCTCGCCAAGATCGGCAAGGCCGTCTTTTTCGATTACGTTACACCGGGCGACAGCATCCGCCTGGAGGCGCAGATCGAGACGATTTCCCCGGAGGCGGCGAGCACAAGCGGCAGGATCACACGCGGGGACCAGCTCATCGCGGAAATTGAGCTGATGTTCAGCCACATCGACCAGAACCTGGCGGGCAAGAAATTTCCCGAGGAGAACTTCGTTTTCACCGGGGCATTCACCTCTCTGTTGCGCGACGTCGTGTTGGAAAGCAGCCAGCCCGGTGCACGGGGGACGGAGTCGGCCCCATGAGCGCAGCGCGCGTGGTAGTGACGGGGCTTGGTGCGGTCAGTCCTCTGGGATTGAGCGTCGCGCAGATGTGGGCCGGCTTGTGTGCAGGTCGCTGCGGCATTGCTCGAATCAAGGCTTTCGACCCGACCGGCTTTCCCTGCGAGCTGGGGGCCGAGGTCCCCGAGTACCGGATTCAGGATCATGTCCCCCGGACGTGCCGCAAGGCAGTCAAGCTGATGTGTCGGGACATCGAGCTGGCCGTCATCGCCGCCCAGGAAGCGATCCGCGCCAGCGGGCTGGTCACGAAGGCGATCGATCCTGAGAAGGTCAACGTCGAGCCCACTCGCATGGCCATCAATCTCGGGGCAGGCATGATCAGTTGCGACCTGGTGGAGCTGGCGCCGGCGGCGGCGGCCAGCGCGACCGACGGACAATTTGACATCCACAAATGGGGCAAGGAGGGGCTCGAGCTCATCACGCCGCTGTGGCTGCTCAAGTACCTGCCCAATATGCTCGCCTGCCATATCGGCATCCTTCACGACATTCAGGGGCCAAGCAACACGATCACGTGCGCCGAGGCCTCCGCTCATTTGGCCATGGGTGAGGCGGCCCAGGTCATCGCCCGCGGGGGCAGCGACGTGGCGGTCGCCGGCGCCGCGGAAGCGAAAGTCAGTCCCATCATCATGATCCGCCAGCATCTGCTGGGGCGCGCCATCCCCTCATGGGACGGGGCTCCCGAGGCCGCCTGCAGGCCTTTCGATGCCGAAGCCAGAGGGTCGGTTTTCGGTGAAGGGGCCGGTATCATCGTGCTCGAGAGCATCGAGCACGCGCAGGCGCGAGGGGCGAAAATCCTGGCCGAGGTGGTCGGGGTCGGTCAGAGCCACAGCATCGACCCGGCTTACGGACATCTGGAACCTGATGGCAAGGGGCTGCGGATTGCCATTGAGAAAGCGATGGCCGACGCCGAGCTTGATGCGCAAGACCTCGACCTGGTCATTCCCCATGGGATAGGCGTGCCCCGCGACGATTTGGCGGAGGCGAGAGCCCTTGAGGCTGTCCTGGGTCCCGCGACGCGAAAGGTGCCGGTGTGGCCGACCAAGAGCATGCTCGGCACAACCGGTGCGGCCTGCGGGGCGCTGGATGTGGTGGCCGCCGTGCGGGCTATCGTCGAAGGCGTCATCCCTCCTGCGAGGAACTTCGACAAACCCGCGGCCGGATGCAACCTGAACGTCATCACCAGGCGGCGCGAAGGCAGGATCAGGCACGCGCTGTGTTGCAGTTACACCCATGGCGGCCAGACCGCGGCCATTGTATTGAAGGCGTTTGATGAGGGTGCGACGAGCTGAATGAGAACGCCCAAAACAAAAGAACGGATCGTCATTACGGGGATGGGCATCGTCTGTCCGCTGGGCAACGACGTCCAGACCCTTTGGGAAGGGATTCTGTCGGGGCGAAGCGGCGTCAACAGGACGACGATCTTCGACGCCACGACATTTCCCACGACGTTTGATGCCGAGGTGAAGAACTACGATTTCCGCAAGTTCCTCGGCCGCCCTCAACTGCATGAGGGGTGCAGCCGGGGCTCCGGCTTCGCTATCGGAGCGGCTGTCCAGGCCTGCCGGCAGGCCGGTATCCAGGTGGAAGCGGCCGCGCCGAGTGACGGGATCGATCGTACTCGAATGGGCATCTATCTCGGTGCCGGCGAAGGCTCGCTCGATCATGACATCTTCTTCGCCTGTATCCTCGCCGGCTGGGATGCGCAGCGGCAGCAGATGGTCTGGGAGCGAAGCACGAAGGTCAGTCTCACGCGAATGGACGCCCGGCACGAGTTGGAGCAGGAGCCGAACATGGCCCTGGCCCACGTCGCCATGCTGACGGGGGCACGCGGGCCGGCTCGAGGCTGTCTGACGGCCTGTGCCGCCAGCACGCAGGCGATCGGCGAGGCCATGATGATGATTCGCCGGGGCGACGCCGACGTGGTGGTCGCGGGCGGCGCGCATTCCATGATTCATCCGTTGGGCGTCACCGGCTTCAACAGGCTGACCGCGCTCTCGACGCGGAATGACAGCCCGGAAACGGCATCGCGGCCGTTCTGCGGGAGTCGGGACGGCTTCGTCCTCGGCGAGGGAGCGGCCATCCTCATTCTGGAGTCGCTCTCTTCCGCACGCCGACGGGGCGTCAACATCCTGGCGGAGCTGATTGGCTATGGAAGCAGCTCGGACGCCTTCCGCGTGACGGACATGCACGAGGAAGGACGAGGCCCGGTCCAGGCGATGCGGGCCGCTCTGGCCGACGCCGGCTTGACATACCGGGACATCGACTACGTCAACACGCACGGCACGAGCACGCAGGAGAACGATTCCATCGAGACGCTGGCGATCAAGACCGTGTTCCAGGAGCGGGCCCAACAAATCCCGGTCAGCAGCGTCAAGAGCATGCTGGGACACCTGATCGGGGCAGCCGGGGCGGCGGAGCTGATTACGTGCGTTCTGGCGATCCGGGATAGCATGGTGCCCGCGACGATCAACCTGCACGATCCCGATCCCCGACTGGACCTGGATTACGTGCCGAACACGCCCCGCCGGATGCCTGTGAACGTGGTCATGAAGGAGTCCTTCGGATTCGGCGGGCAGAATAACGTGGTGATCGTGAAGAAGTTTGAGTAGGTCCTGTCCGTCCCCCAGGTCCTATCGGTCTTTTTGTCCAGGACGAGAGATTATGATCGACATCAAGCTGATCCGAGACAATCCCGAGGCCTTCATCCAGGCCGCGAAGAATAAACGCATCGAGGCGAACGTCCCCAGGCTGCTGGAGGTCGATCGCCGGCTGAAAGAGGCGAAGGCCGCCCTGCAGGAAATCGCGGAGGAGAAGAATCGGATCGGCAAATCGGTCCCTAAGCTGGTGGGCAATGAACGAACGGCGGCACTCGCCAGGCTTTCCGAGTTCAAGCCGCAAGAAGAGAAATGGCAGGAAGAGATCAAGATGCTGCAGCCGGAGTTCGACGCCCTGCTGCTGGAAGTGCCCCAGCCCGCCGATCCAGATGTGCCCGTCGGCAAGGACGATACGGAGAATGTGGAGATCCGGCGGGAAGGCGAGGTTCGCCCGTTCGGCTTCGAGCCGAAGGACCACGTCCAATTGGGCCTGGCGCTGGATATCATCGATATCGAAAGAGGCGTCAGGCTGGCCGGCACGCGCAACTACTTCCTCAAGGGCGACGGCGCGATGCTGCACTGGGCCGTGCTGCGATTTGCCGTGGACTTCATGGTGCAGCGCGGATACCTCCCGATGGCGGTCCCGCTTTTGATGCGGGACGAGGCCATGCAGGGGACCGGCTATTACCCCGGCGCCGAAGAGCAGACCTACCGCATGGAGCGCGATGAGCTGAACCTGGTGGGGACCGCCGAGGTCCCGTTGACGGCCTATCGGATGGGCGAGATTCTGCCCGCCGAGGAATTACCGCTGAAGTTTGTCGGGCTTTCGAGCTGTTTTCGGCGCGAGGCCGGGGCGGCCGGCAAAGACACCTACGGGCTCTACCGCATTCACCAGTTCGATAAGGTCGAGCAGGTGGTGATCGGCCGCAACAGCGTCGAAGAGAGCAACCAGTTCCACGCGGAGATTCTCGCGAATGCCGAAGGGGTGATGAAGGCCCTCGGGCTGCCCTACCGCGTCGTGAACGTGTGCACGGGCGATCTCGGCCGGGGCCAGGCGAAGAAGTACGACATCGAGGCGTGGATGCCGTCGCGCAACAGCTACTCGGAGACGCATAGTGCGAGCAAGTTCTACGAGTTCCAGGCCCGCCGGATGAATCTGCGTTACAAGGACCCCGACACCAAGAGGAATTTCTTCTGCCACACGCTGAACAATACGGTCATCGCCTCGCCCCGCATTCTGATCCCGCTCCTGGAGATGTATCAGAATGCCGACGGCTCC